>ERZ791919.509-NODE-509-length-41888-cov-7.133340_pt1 | contig 41888 bp, 41 predicted proteins | sample MGYA00510137_ERZ791919 | MGnify/ENA primary metagenome ERZ791919 (study PRJEB30046, sample SAMN00792059) | human gut metagenome | study: EMG produced TPA metagenomics assembly of the A metagenome-wide association study of gut microbiota in type 2...
TTGGACTTTTTCTGCTTCTCTCACTCCTTTATGTCCAATTCAGGCCCTGTTTTCCCGCTTTCCTCTCTTTGCTTCCTTCTCTTTTGGACTTTTTTCTCTTTTCCTGCTCCATTATGTCCAATTCAACTTGTGATTCTTCTATAATGTCTGCAAACTAACCGGAATTGTGAAGTTCGCTGTCCCTTTTCCTCTTTTCATCCCCAGAAACTTTCTCTCTCAGAGTTCCGTAACATCTACAGCCATTATTGGCTAACCTCCATAACTTCTTCACCGCAACTATTGGCTGACCTCCATAACTTCTTCACCGCAACTATTGGCTGACCTCCATAACTTCTTCACCGCAACTATTGGCTGACTCCATAACTTCTTCACCACAACTATTGGCTAACCTCCATAACTTCTTCACCGCAACTATTGGCTAACCTCCATAACTTCTTCACCGCAACTATTGGCTGACCTCCATAACTTCTTCACCGCAACTATTGGCTGACTCCATAACTTCTTCACCACAACTATTGGCTGACCTCCATAACTTCTTCACCGCAACTATTGGCTGACCTCCGTGACTTCTACGGCTTTTACCGATTCTCTGTCGTTTCCGCAGCTTCTGTAGCTGCTGTGTCACCTACAGCCTATGCTACTTCTGCAACCTCTGCAGCTTCTATAGTATCTGCGCCATCTACTCTGCTTCTGTAGTTCCTGCAACTTCCATAGTACCTATGCTATGTCTTCTGCTGTTTTTGAAACTTCTGTGTTTTCTGCTGTTCCTGTAACCTCTGCAGCCTCTGCACTTCCTGCTGTTACTGTAATCTCAGCAGTTTCCAAAGCTTCTGCTGTTACTGTAGCTTCAATAGCTCCCGCAGCTTCTGTAGCTTCTGCAACATCTGCTGTTACTGTAGCTTCTGCGGTTTCTGCTGTCTGAGGCTGATCAGCCAATTCAACCAAATGCTTTCCTTCCTCTTCCTGCGCTTCACATGGATATTTCATCCCCCACTGGGAACGGATTTCATCCATAATCCGCATCACACGGAGTGTCTCGCTGTGCGGCATCTGCGCACATTCGATCAGACCACACTTAATCGCCTCAATGCAGGCTGCTACTTCATATTCGTAACCCGAAATCTGCTTCGGACATTTATAGGATGCCACCTTCTTATACTGCCTGTCATATACAGCAATACTTTCAAAATTGTTGATATTTTCAACAACTGCAAAGCCCTTCGTTCCATAAATAATGCCCTGACGGTCACTTAAAGACACCATGGAGCTGTTTAAATTGGCTGCCTTGCCATCATAATATTGCAGGCAGATTGCATTCTGCTCATCTACTCCAGTCTCTGTAAAGGTACAGCAGGATGCAATCTTACTGATATTATGTCCGAAAATCATCAATGCAAAATTAATGGTGTAAACGCCAACGTCCAAAAGCGCGCCACCTCCCAATGCCCGATTCGTTAAGCGTTCCTTATCACTGATCACATATCCCAGATTGGCCGTTAAGGTCTTTGGCTCGCCGATGATGCCGCTTCCAATCACTTCACGGATTGTTGTCAGCATTGGCATATATCTTGTCCACATTGCCTCTGCAAGGAATACCTTGTGCTCTGCTGCAATACGTACCAGTTCCTCTGCCTGTGCTGCATTCAGGGTAAATGCCTTTTCACACAAAACCGGCTTTCCTGCTTCCAGGCACATCTTCACGTTCTCATAATGCTCGGAATGAGGAGTTGCCACGTAAATAAGATCTACCTTTTTATCTGCCACCAGATCGGCATAGGATCCATAAGCCTTCTTACAGCCATATTTCCCTGCAAAAACGTCTGCATGAACCTGTTGCCTGGACGCCACTGCATAAACCCGGACATTTTTCATTTTATTTATCGTTCCTGCCATGATTCCTGCGATATTACCGCTTCCCATAATTCCAATATTAAAATTTCCAAACATTTCTGTTCCTCCTTTGCAGCCGGTTACTTTATTCCAATGAGCTCCATAACTGTTCAGTCCCTCCACAGTTACACTGTTTCTATATTGTACCAAATTTCCAGCGAAAAAAACAGTCCTTACCAATGTCAATCAGTAAAGACTGTCTGCTCCTGTTGTTACTCATTCCTGCTCTCAGACACATTTATCCGATCACGTCTGCATTTTGGAACGGTTACTCAAGATATTCGCTTTTAATAAAGGCATTGCTGCCCTTGTATTTAACCTTGGACCAGCCATCTGCCTGTTCCATGACAAGTTCAAAGGTATCTCCAACGTAAGCGGTTCCCAAGACATCAGAATCCGTACTTGCACTCTTCCTGACACGAACCGTTTCCTTAACCTTCACCTGATCGCCAGGTGCCTTGCCTATTGACGCCGTGCTGCCCGTATTCTCCGTATCAGTGGAAGCATCTCCTGTAGTATTCTGGGCATTATCAGTACTATCTGTATTATCTTCCTGTGTAATATCTGCTTCAGCCGGTTCTTCAGAAATCACTTCCAGGTAATCGCTCTTGATATAAGCGTCTTTCCCTTCATATTCAATCTTACTCCAGCCGTTCTCCTTCTGTTCTAAAACAGTAAACTCCTGATCCACCTGAGCTTTACCAAGCTTATCAGCCTGCTCACTGTCCGAAACTCGAATATTTACAACATCCGTGGCACGAGCCTTGATCGCAACTGGAGCGGTCTCTTCTGCAGTCTCATCCGTTGTCTCGCCAGTCTCTTCTTCCGTCTGCTCCGGCTGATCCGCCTGTGCCAGAATCTCTCCGACATCTTCGTTAATCTTTTCCTTCATATATGCAAGGAATTCACTCAAATTTTCATCCTCTGCAAGCAGATCATTGTACGCCACTACAACTTTATTATTCAGATCTACCACATCATCCTGCAGCGTAACCTCTTTAATATAGCTGCTTACCGTATCATCATACGTGCCATTATTGATGTAATAGTTTCCGTTCTCATCCTGTCCGATGTAGTATGTCTGCATTCCCGGAATTGTGGTTTCCAGATCATAGAACTTCACTTCGGAACATACATAAGCTACATAGGTATTGTCCGTAAGTCCGGGCTTAGTGTAAACGTCCAACTGTGGGTAGGATTCAATATACTTACTTAACTCTTCGACTTTAATCTTCTGAATGTCATTCAAATAGGTATTGAGACCTGAAATTGTCTCCATATCTCCTGATGCCTGTGCATCATAATACGCTCTTACGACATTGTTGACCTCCGGATACGCGTTCTCCTCCAGATCATATGCCGGCATATCCTGAACTTCCTCTTCCATCTGCTGCTCAGCAGCCAGTGAGGCAGCTTCCGCTTCTTTTTCTAACTTATCTCTTTGATTTGCATTTACAGCAACTAATACCGTTATGAAAACACACACAATAAGGATTGCCGGCATCACGATCTTTCTATGATCCAGTATCCAATCCTTAACCGTCAGAAGCTTATCCTTGACCCCCTCAAGTCTGCTCTGATTGTTTTGATTCATATTTACCATCCTTTAAAATTGTCACACACATATCCAAGGTGATGCAAATGCACCCGACAGGAATCGAACCTGCATTAAAGGCGTCGGAGGCCTTCGTTCTATCCGTTAGACTACGGGTGCATGTGTGTTATAATATTACAAAATTGTTACATCACCTTGAATATATTATCACAACTCTTAGCGCTTGTCTAGTAAATAAAGTGCATCTTCCTTTTTATTATAAAAAAATACAGAATCTGCCAATACCTCTTCCTCCTCCACCTGGCTTCTGTTAATCTCCGAAACAATATCCAGGAAGGCTTCCTGATTAAGGCTTGGTATACCGGGAATCAGAATGGTTTCATGTACAGAGCTTGGCAGTATATACAGATCGGCGTTTTTCTTTTCTGCAAAGGATTTCAACTGATCCCGATACAGAATACAGGCTGCACCAAACAGCTTCTGTTCATTCGTGAGGACATACATGGGAATCATGTCTTTAAATAATTCTGCTGGAAAGATTCCGTCCAAAACTTCATTCATATTTTCGATTTTAGGCGGGAGGAGCCGTGGTGCATTCAGATATGCTGCCTCATAAAGCTCTTCCTCCGTGACATTCCAGGTATCCATATGACTTTTTCTGATAAGAACCGTTGCTTTTCCGCTGAAAGGCGCATTTTCAATCAGATAAAAATAAACAATTGACAAATTAAAAAACGGACGGTTGGGAACATCCCCAAGCATTTTCCGGTTCTTTTCCGTATTAATCAGCTTAAAGGAAAGCTTTCGTTTTGCCCTGGAAAAGTCCGTAAAATCACTTAAATCTATCGGACGCTTTAAATCAGCCTGCCGGAGCCGGTCTTCCATTTCGGATACGGTAATCTGTAATTCCTTTTCACTCATATCCTCCCGGTAATAGTCGTCAACATATATGGTCGGGAAGGAGTTAACATTCTCCCTGCGCGCCACAATTCCGGTTAAAGTAACTCCATTGTTCTTTGTTACCCTGCGGGAAAAAACGTGATAGCTGTCGCCAAACTGCTCCTGTAAGAGCAAAACAGCCTGATTGGTAAATGATGTGATATTCATAGATAGAATTTCCTTTCGATAAAAAAATGGTTTTCCGGCAGACGCCGGAAAGGATTTGTGTAGTGTAAAAAAGTAACTATTCAGTACAGTCCAAGCTCTTGCTGTCAAGTCCTTAAAATATGATCCTGTAACGCAAAATCCCATCGGTGAAGCCAATTGGAGACGAATTCTGCATCAAAGCTGTAAGCATACTGAACAGCTGCGAACAAGCTTCACCAGACTCACCTTCGGTTTGCCAAGTGAACTTGTATGGTTCGCACTAAGCTCGAAATAACCTCGCTAAGTGCTCTACTCAAATAAAAACAAAAGAGACAATGAAATTCATCATTGTCTCTGGCTTGTCCTTTGATATTAAAAACACATTTTATACTCTGGAGAGATATTCTCCGGTTCTGGTATCGATCTTGATTACATCGTTCATATCTACAAAGAGAGGTACGTTAACAACTGCTCCTGTTTCAACAGTAGCCGGTTTGGTTGCACCTGTAGCGGTATCGCCCTTGAATCCGGGCTCTGTATCTGTAATCTGAAGTTCTACAAACAGAGGGGGCTCAATTGCAAATACACTGCCGTTATGGGAACAAACCTTAACCATTTCGTTCTCCTTCACGAACTTTAATGCATCACCTACGGTTTCAGCATTTAATGCAATCTGATCATATGTTTCAACATCCATAAAGTTATACAGATCTCCATCGGAGTATAAATACTGCATATCTTTTCTATCAATACGTGCCTGTGGACACTTTTCAGTAGGTCTGAAAGTCTTCTCCACTACGCCGCCGCTCTTGATGTTTTTCAGCTTGGTTCTGACAAAAGCTGCTCCTTTACCAGGTTTAACATGCTGAAACTCGATAATCTGGTAAACGTTATTATCCAGCTCAATTGTAATACCATTTCTGAAATCACCTGCAGAAATCATAAAAATATTCCTCCTAAATAAATTCACGTTATAATTCTTTTACAGTTTAATATAAAAAAGAAGATTTTTCAACCCTTTCTTATCAGATTCGCAACTTTTTCCATTGCTTCGAGGTATCCTGCAAGCCCATGTCCGTAAATCTGCCCGTTGCAGACCGGAGCTGTTACGGAAATTTTGCGGAATTCCTCACGCTGCGTAATATCCGAAATATGGATCTCCATCTTCGGCATGGTAACACTGGCAAGTGCATCCCTGATCGCATAGCTATAATGGGTAAATGCCCCCGGATTGATCACGATGCCCTCTGTTCCGTCAAAATAGGCATCCTGGATCCTGTCAATAATGGCTCCCTCGTGATTACTCTGGAATACCTCCGCCGTAGCACCAAGCTCCTTTGCTTTGTCGGAAATCATCTGCAAAAGATCATCATAATTCTGCGTTCCGTAAACTCCCTTTTCCCGGATTCCAAGGAAATTTAAGTTAGGACCGTTAATCACTAAAATTTTCATTTTCTTTCTCCTGTTCTGCTCTATTCGAGATAGTTTACGGATAATTTCATCCGCAATGAGCCATTTATTCTTACCCTCAACGGTGATGATCTCATCCGCGCATTTTTCATACCACACATCACGCTGCTGCAGAAGCTCCATAATCCTTGCGTAAGGATCCTCCGTCTGTAAAAGAGGCCTTGTCGTATCTCCCTTTAACCGCCGGTAAACCTCCTCTGGTGTGATTTTCAGATAAAACACATATCCTAATTCTGCTAACAGTTCCCGGTTCCGTTCGCCCCGAAGAAGAGCTCGCTGCCGCACCGGTTCCTCTCCATAAAGATTTCCTCCGATCGGAAGGCCTCCTCCAAGTGCAATCACCATGGGCTCCTGTTTTTGGATCAGTTCGCGCAAAGCTTCTGTTTCCATATCCCGGAATACCTCCTCGCCCTGTGTGGCAAAAATATCGGATATGCTCCTGCCCTGCTTCTGCTCGATATAACGGTCGGTATCCAAAAGCTCCTGTCCACGCTTTTCTGCCAGGATTCTTCCGATGGTGCTCTTTCCGCATCCCATAAAACCGGTGAGAATCACCTTATTCTTTGCCATAGCATGCCTCCTTAAGCTTCTCATAGACAATGGCAGCCTGGTCTTCTGTAATCTCCACCTGATTCCATAATTCAAACGCAATAATTCCCTGATAGAGAAGCATTTTAAGTCCATTATAAGCCTCTCCGCCATGCACTCTCACAAGCTGCATAAAACGGGTATCGGCCGGCCGGTATACGAGATCGTAACCCTTCGAAATCTTTTCATAAAAGGCAGGATCTTCGATGACTGCCTCATGATCGTGGGGCGCCAGGCCTACGCTTGTGGACTGGATCACCAGATAATTCTTCCCCGGCAGCGTCTGATAGCCGGAAAGCTCCATCGCCGTCATCTGCGTGTATCCGGTCTTCTCTGCAATCTCCTGTACAATCGCCTGCGCTTTGGAAACCGTGCGGTTTAAAAGATACACATGGGAAGCGCCTTTTGATGCACATAAAAAGGCAACCGCCCGTGCCGCACCTCCGGCCCCTAAAATCAGGACCTCACGATTTGCAATCTCCATGCCGTCACTGCACATCGCGCGGTAAAGTCCCGGCATGTCCGTATTATAGCCCTTAAATCCGTCCTCCGTGCGCACCAGTGTATTCACTGCGCCAATTTTCTCTGCCAGTTCATCAATCTCTGAAAGAAGCGGTATTACGTCACTCTTATAAGGAACGGTTACATTCATTCCATGAATATGTAAGGCAAACGCCCCCGGCACTGCATCAGCCAACTTTCCCTGATCCACCAGAAACGATCCATAGACCAGCGAAATCCCGGTCAGTTCTGCAAGGGTATTGTGAATCAGCGGCGATAACGTATGTGCGACCGGATTTCCAATGAGTCCGCACAGCTTCGTATGTCCATCAATCTGCATCCTTGTCCTCCTTATATAAAAAGATTCTCCCCTGCTTCCTGCAGGTTCTCTTATAGGAAGCAAGTACAATCTTTTCCAGATATCGTTTCAATACAATCTGAATCTCTTCATGCCTGGCAATCGGCTGTACGAGAATCGAATAAATTCCGCACCGTCTGGCTCCCCAGACATCCGTAAACAGCTGGTCGCCGACAAACAACGTGTTCCCTGTATTGCATCCAAGCTTTTTCATGGCCTGCTCATATCCGGCCTTCCCGGGCTTTCCTGCTTTAAACAGGTATTGCACCTGTACCGCATCGTTAAACATCTTCACCCTCGGCTCCTTATTATTCGAAAGCAGCATGATACGAAACCCAAGCTCCTTCAAGTGCCGGAAAAGTGCGATGCTCCGCTCATCCGCAGGTGCGCCATGCTCCACCAGTGTATTATCAATGTCAAAGATTATTCCGCGGTAGCCCTGCTCATAAAGCCGGTCAAAATTGATCTGGTAAGTGGATACGATATATTTATCCGGATAAAAACATTGAAGCATGTGATTTCTCCTCTGAGATTAAATATAAATACCCCTTACATGGCGCAAGGGGTATGATTCTTTACGGATTCAAAAGTGTTTCCTTCCCTTAAAACCTGGGAATCACAACACCATCTTCTGACTGGAAGGCAAAATTCTGTGAGCTTCCAACAAAATACTGGTATTCCTGTAACACTTCATCTTTACGCATATCGGAGACAGCCTTCATAACATCAAGATTCTCCAGTCCGCTCTCGCTTCCCAGATAGTCAAAGCTGTCTGTTTTATTAAAAGTAAGAGAAATGTTCTCAAGATCAGCTGCCTTCGCTCTGCGATCCTGCGCTGCGAAGTCTGTCATGCGGGAATAATCCTGGGTACTCTGCTGCAGGGCTGCCTGCTGCTGTTCCTGATCCTGGCGTCTTACTTCCTCGCCGCTTACCAGCTTAATCTCCGGTCTTTGATAATTCGAACAGGTTGAAAGGCTTCCCATTCCCTGATAGATCTGTATGCCCATTACTCTCACCACCTTCCAAAACAATGTTATTTTAATATATTACTACGATAACCTCTGATTTGCAACAATTCTTCCTAAATATTATTCAATTCCGGCAGATTCAAGTAATTTCTTCGTATAGGGATCCTTCGGTGCAAAATAAATTTCTTCCGGCACTCCCATTTCCACAAACTGTCCCTTCTGCATAATCATGACATGATTACACATCTGATAAACAACCCTGAGATCATGGGAAATAAATAAAATGGATAAGCCCATCTCTTCTTTCAGCTGTTTCAGAAGTTCAAGTACCTGGGCCTGAATGGTTACATCAAGGGCAGATACCGGTTCATCCGCAATCAGGAGCTTTGGTTCCTGCATCAGCGCCGTACCGATACAGATTCTCTGCCGCTGTCCGCCGGATAACTGATTCGGATAACGGTCGATCAGCTTTTCATCAAGACCTACCCGATGCAGCATGGCAATTACCCGTTCTCTGCGTTCCCCCGGTTTTAAAAGCCCTCCCCCCTGTGGTCCACGCAGGCGCAAAGGCTCTTCCATAATCCAGCCGATGGTCTTAGACGGATTTAACGATCCGTAAGGATCCTGAAAAACCATCTGCGGAAATTTCGATGCATGGACAATTTCTCCGGTATAAGGAACAAGCCCCAGGATTGCCTTGGCAAGCGTTGACTTTCCACAGCCGCTCTCCCCGACCAGTCCTAGGATTTCGCCTTCCTTCATCTCAAAGGAAACATCCTTAAGGACATGCTGGTACGTTGTTTTACTGAATATATTTTTTTTCTGATTTTTGTAGGACACATTCACGTTCCTGACCGTCAGAATATTATTTTCCATTTCTTTCCACCTTTGGTATTGCTGCAATCAGACGCTGCGTATATTCTTCCTTAGGGTGTGCAAAGACCTCCTGTGTCAGCCCGGTCTCCACAATATAACCGCCCTTCATCACCAGTACTCGTTCGCAAAGCTGCTTTACCAGACTTAAATCGTGGGAGATAAACAGGATCGACGTCTGCTTCTCCCGGTTCATCCGCTTTAACAGCTCCACAATCTGTGCCTGGATTGTTACATCAAGTGCAGTCGTTGGCTCATCTGCAATCAGAATCCGCGGATTGCAGATCATGGCTGCCGCAATCATTACTCTTTGCCGCATACCACCGGATAATTCATGCGGATACTGACGGTAAAGCCGTTCCGGATCCGGAAGCTCCACTTCCTTCATCATCTCAATTGCTTTCTGATAACGTTCTTCTTTGTTAAGCTCCGTATGAATCCTCAGGGATTCTTCAATCTGCCATCCAATTCGTTTCACCGGGTTTAAGGAAGTCATCGGTTCCTGAAAAATCATGCTGATTTCATTTCCCTGAATTTTGCGAAGCTTTGAACGCTCACAGGTCAGCAGATCCAGTCCGTCAAACAGAATCTGTCCCCTCTTATGCATGTCCCTGCGGCTTAACAGTCCTGCAATCGCAAGGGCACTCATGGACTTGCCGGAGCCGGATTCTCCCACCAGACCGACAATCTCTCCTGCTTTCAGTTCCAGATCAAAATCATATACTACCGTTTCCGGAATCAGATGGTCATGAAATTCAATATTTAAATCTTTTACTTCCAACAATAAAGGCTCTGCCATTTCAACACCTGCCTGTTTCTTCTTATCGTCCCTACTCCTTCTTCAATCCGTCGCTCAACAGACTGAATCCAAGTACCATCAGAATAATGGCACACCCCGGTCCCAGTGCATAGTTCGGCACACGGAACAAAAAGCTCTGTGCCTCAGAAAGCATGCGCCCAAGGCTCGGTGCCGGCGGCTGTACCCCAATTCCCAAAAAGCTCATTCCGGCCTCTGCCAGAACGGCGTTATTAAACCCAATCATAATCGAAGATAACAGCACACTTACCGTATTCGGCAAGATATGCACAAACATAATCCTCAGATGGGATGCCCCCTGCAGGCGCGCATTCTTAACATAATCCATATTTTTATATTTCAGGAATTCACTTCGTACAATTCTCGAAAAGCTTGGAATAAAGGCGATACCAAGCGCAATCACCACCTGATAGGTTCCCGTTCCGAGAAGCGAAATAAATACCAATGCCAGTAAAATACTCGGAAACGCAAAAACAGCATCGATGATCCGCATCAGGATTTCATCGATGGTTCCTCCAAAATAGCCTGTAAATGCCCCGATCAGGACACCAAACGCAGTTCCAATCAGCACGGTTCCAAGTGCAACAAGAAATGTGGTTCCAGCACCCTTCATCACCCTGCTCAAAATATCTCTTCCAAAATTATCACATCCCAAGGGATGTGCCAGGGAAATCCCTGCAAACTTATTCGCAGCCTCCATGCTTTCCGGATCATAAGGCGTCCAGAAAAAGCCGGTCAGAATCAGAAGAAGCATCACTGCGGTGATTGCTCCGCCAAGAATTAAATTGTAATTTTTCTTTACATTTTTCATTCCTTCACCCTACTCTGCTGTAATTCTGGGATCAATCAGTCCATAGATCAGATCGACCGCCATATTCACCACAAGTACCAGAACTGCTATACAGACAATCACAGCCATGACAACCGGATAGTCTCTGTTCGAAATCGAGGTCAGCAGAATTCTTCCAAGTCCCGGAATGCTGAAAACCTGCTCAATAATAATACTTCCTGCAATCATATCGGCAAGAGCCATTCCCAAGAAGGTCACCACCGGAATCAATGCATTCTTTAATACATGCTTATATAAGACGTCATTCGTCCGGTTTCCGCGGCTATATGCCGTACGCACATAATCCAGCTTTGCTTCCTTAATTACAGAGCTCCGAAGAAGCTTCACTGCCATCGCCGCTTTCGGAAGTGCAATCGCTGCTGCCGGGAAAAAGAGATAACCTATAAAGCCGGCAAAATCCTTTTCATAGGATACATAGCCTCCCGGCGTAAACAGCTTAAAGATTCTTCCAAATATTAACGTAATCAGAATTCCCGAAAAGAACGGCGGAATCGCCATAATGATCTGATTAATGATATATATTATCCGATCCACGACACCGCCCTCATGCTTTGCCGTATAAATACCAAGCGGAATTGAAATCACCACCATCAGTACAAACGCCATCAGGGTCAGTGTAATTGTGACCGGAATCTTATTGGCAACCATTCCGGTAACCGGCATCCGGTAGCTGTAAGAGGTTCCCATGTCTCCATGAAGAAGTCCTGCTGCCCATCTTCCATACTGGACAAGCACCGGATCATTTAACCCAAGCTCTTCCCGCAGTGCAGCTACCTTCTGCGGTGTTGCTTCCGTACCGAGCATAGAGGTCGCCGGATCTCCGGAAATAGCATGGAAGGACAGGAACACAAAAAACGTCACCGCAAGCAGCGTCAGTATCATTGTCAGTATTTTACGAACTACATATTTCATATTCCTGCCTTCCTTTCTCTTTTACAAATCTGTCCGAAGCTTCGAAACAAGCTGCGGATTGTACAGACTCCCGGCTTCTATTCTTTACTCATCTGCAAGACGGATCTTCGCAATATCCTGAATATAAAGCGGATAGAACTCATATCCGGTATACTTCTTATTTAATGCCACAAACTCCGGTAAGTCCTGAATATAAACGTTGGCTGCATTTTCCGACAGAATCCGCTCACATTCCTTATAATAGGTGGTCTTTTCGTCATCGTTGGTGCTGCTGATTGCTTTTTCAAAAGCTGCATCATAATCAGCATTGCTGTAGTTAATAAAGTTCTTCGCATTATCGGAGGTAAATCTCTGTAACATGGCAGAGCCGGTAATGTTTGACGCATCGACGCCAACAAGGGTAGACTGGAACTGTCTGTTCTGGTAAACATCACTTACCCAGCTATCCCACTCAATTAACTGGATCTGTGCATCCACACCGATCTTCTTGAATTCCTCTTTCAGTACCTGTGCGGTATCAATGTGTGGCTGATAATTGGAAGGTACGGTAATCGTAAATGAAAATCCGTCTTCAAAGCCTGCCTCTTTTAAGAGCTCCCTGGCTTTCTCAATATCAGTGTTATAGGTATCATTTAACTCCGGCATAAAGTACTTGCCAAATGAAGGGAACATACTGCTTCCCACCTCGGTACCCTTTCCATCGGAAACCATCATCATAATTTCCTGCGGATCAATTGCATAGCAGAGAGCCTGACGGACCTTTTCATTATCAAACGGAGCCTCTGCATTGTTGAGGTACAACGCCTGTACGAGATTCATGGTTCCCTCGAGTACATTAAAGTTATCGGATAACTCGGCTGCCTGGGTAGAGGTTACTCTTGCAAACATATCAATGGAGCCACCCTCTAAATCCATCACGATGGTGTCTGCATTGGCACAGATCTTGAGAGTTACATCCTTAATATAAGCAGGTTCGCCCCAGTAATCGTCAAAGCGTTCCATCACGAAGTTCTCCTGCGGAGACCGGGATACAAACTTATAAGGTCCTGTTCCGATCGGGTTGGTGTCAGGATCCGCATTCGATGCCGGGATGATTGCCGTTGTCATATAGGCAAGGAACTCGGTATCAGCTTCCTTTAAAACCACCTGTACGGTCTTGTCATCTAAAATATTGACACTGTCAATATTAGAAAACGCCGCTACCAGGGGTTCTCCGGCACTGGTATCGGCGCATTTATCAAGGGAAAATTTCACATCCTCTGCGGTTACCGTGCTTCCATCATGGAACTTCACATTGTCTCTTAAGGTAAAGGTATAGACCTTACCTCCTTCGGTTTCTTCATACGAGCTTGCTACTGCAGGGACAAAATCACCATCGCTTGTAACCTTTACAAGTCCTTCAAAAATGTTGAACAATACCTCTCTTGTTCCTGCCGTCACCATCTTGTGAGGGTCAAGACTGTCCTCTAAGTCCTGAGGTATTCCGATCGTGATTTGAGAGGAAATGTCTCCTTTCTTATCACCTGAGCATCCGCCCAGTGCAATAGTAAGTGTCGTCAACACGAACAGTAAAAGAACTGCCTTAAAGCTTCTCTTCTTCATGTCTTTCATTCCTTTCTCACTTTCCATATTTAGTTTTAGTGGGTACGTTAAAATTTTAACGCTCTTACATTCTATACAAAAAGATAAAAAAAATCAATAGTGTACAAAAATAAATACACTATTGATTCTGATTCTGTTACTGTTCACTCGTACCTCGTTCCAGTAACGATTCGCAGGCTCATTTGAAGTTTTGCTTCGCAAAAGGAGCCTGCTCACTCCTGAACAAGCTTCACTAGACTCACCTTCGGTTTGCCAAGTGAACTTGTATGGTTCGCACTAAGCTCGAAATAACCTCGCTAAGTGCTCTACTCAAATCATATTCTTACGCAGCCTGACAGCAAGTGTCTGGCTGCTGTGTGAACTGTAACCTATTTCCTTATTATTCCAATACCTTTTTAAGCTCATCCATAAAGGTATTAATGTCCTTGAATTCCCGATAGACGGAAGCAAAACGGACATAGGCAACGGCCTCTAAATCCTTCAGCTTATTCATGACCAGCTCTCCGATCACACGGCTCGGCACTTCCTTCTCTTCCATGCTGAAAATCTCGGTTTCCACTTCATCCACAAGAGTCTTGATCTGATCGGCACTGATCGGACGCTTATGGCAGGCACGCAGTACTCCGGCTTCAATCTTGGTACGGTCATATGCCTCACGGTTATTATCCTTCTTCACTACAATAAGCGGTATCGTCTCAATCTTCTCATATGTGGTAAAGCGCTTATCACATTCATCACAAACACGACGTCTGCGGATGGAATTATTTTCCTCGGCAGGTCTTGAATCAATGACTCTGGTATTCTCGTGACCACAAAACGGACATTTCATACAATGATTCCCCCTCTGATTTACTTATTATAGTATAGGACAATTTTTTCATTATGTCAACCGAATTATGGTAACCACTTTTATTTAGTAATCTTCGAAAGTAACATTACAATCAGCATGATTATGATAATGACCGTAAAGATTCCAAGCATTCCTTTTCCCATTAATTCCAGGGCTATCCAAAAATTTTCCATAGCTTTCTCCTTTTCAAATCAGAATATTTGCCTCTTTATTGATATAATCTGTTCAGAAGCACTTTCATAAAATCACTGCATGTTTCTGAATAAACTATAAATAATTTGCCAGAAGGCTCATCACCATGCCACCGGCTACCACCGAAGCAATCTGACCGGATACATTTGCCCCTGCTGCATGCATAATCAGAATATTACTTGGATCTTCCTTAAGTGCCATCTTCTGCACCACACGGGAAGACATCGGGAATGCCGAAATTCCGGCTGCCCCAATCATCGGATTGATCTTCTGTCTGCGGAACAGATTTAACAGCTTTGCAAACAGCACGCCACCAATGGTATCAAAGATAAACGCTACAAGTCCGATGGCCATGATCATAATGGTATTTACACTGACGAACTGCTCTGCCCGCATACTGAAGGAAATTGTAATTCCAAGCAGCAGGGTAATAAGGTTTGCAAGCTGGCTCTGTGCCGTTTCGGAAAGACTCTGTAATACTCCACACTCCCTGATCAGATTTCCAAACATCAGGAATCCTACTAAGGAAACACTCATCGGTGCAACCAGTCCTGCAATAAAGGTGACAATAATCGGAAACAGGATTCTTGTCGTCCTGGATACCGACTTTGGATTATATGGCATCTTAATGCAGCGTTCCTTCTTCGTTGTTACAAGCCTGATGGCAAACGGCTGGATAATCGGAACAAGTGCCATATAGGAATAGGCTGCCACGGCAATCGCTCCCACATATTTCGATCCGAAGATCTGGGAAACCAGAATAGAGGTCGGACCGTCCGCCGCCCCGATAATTCCGATGGAAGCCGCATCTCTTAAATCAAAGCCCATCAGGGCTGCAATACAGATGGCAAAGAAAATTCCAAACTGTGCCGCTGCTCCAAACAAAAACAATACCGGCTGTGCCAGAAGCGGACCAAAATCAATCATGGCACCGATTCCGATAAACAGAATAATCGGAAGCGCTTCCGATGCCTCAATTCCAATCTGAAACAACCATTCGATAATGCCGTTTGTCTCTCCGATCCCTGCCATAGTCTGATTAAGCACACCGGAAGACGGCAGATTGACCAGGATGGCTCCAAAGCCCATTGGCAGAAGCAGCGAAGGTTCGAATTCCTTTTTTATTGCCAGATAGATGAGCACAGCTCCCACCACATACATAACCCATTGCTGCCAGGTGATGGACAGCAGACCTGAAACTAAATAATCCATAATGACCTCCTTTTTCTTGGGGACTAATCAAGACACCAGCTTTGTCCCTCTCACTAAATTCATGCTTCGTCTATGACTCGCATTCATTAAGTGTTCCGGACTGGTTTACAGCAAAAAAGAGACCTATATCTCTCGTTTTGAGAGATATAAGTCTCGTCATTTCAAATTAAACCAGAATGCTGCACTTGTATATCCTAAGGCAGCAGACTTGCTGTTGATTTAATCATACAGAAGGCTCTGTACTGACTACTCCCCTATATCCAGTTCTTTCCGGTTATTCTTAATGCAGCTTCCTCTTATGCATCCGGATGCTGCCTTCGACTAACCTTCGACTTAATCAAGGATACCATCTTCAGTCAAATCTTACAAGTAAAATTCTCGTAAAATCCGCCATGCCGCTATGCAATCAGATAATTTTTCATAATCCGCAGCGCATTCTTTTCAAGACGCGATACCTGCGCCTGGGAAATTCCAATGAGGTCTGCCACCTCCATCTGTGTTTTCCCTTCAAAAAACCGTAAAGAGATAATCTCATATTCCCGCACGCCAAGCCTTTTCATGGCTTCGCTTAATGAAATTTCTTCTACCCACCGGTCCTCGCGGTTCTTCTTATCGCTGATCTGGTCCATGACGTAAAGTGTATCTCCATTATCTGAAAACACCGGTTCATACAGGCTCATTGGATTCTGTATGGCATCGAGTGCATACACAATATCCTCCTTGGGAATACCGATTTCCGTGGCAATCTCCTGCAGGGTCGGCTCCCTCATCCCCTGTTTCATCATGGTTTCTTTGGCATATATGGCTTTATAGGCGGTATCCTTTAAGGATCTGCTGACACGGATACTGCTGTTATCCCGTAAAAAACGCCGGATCTCACCGATAATCATAGGCACTGCATACGTACTGAACTTCACATTCAACGTCGTATCAAAGTTATCGATTGCCTTAATCAGACCGATACAGCCGATCTGGAACAGGTCATCCACATTTTCGTTACTCCCTGCAAAACGCTTGATCACACTTAAGACAAGCCGCAGATTTCCTTCAATATATTCCTGCCTTGCCTGTTCATCCCCCTGCTTGATCCGTTCAAAGAACTGATCCTGTTGCGTACTTTTTACTACCGGAAGCTTGGATGTATTGACACCACAGATCTCCACCTTTCCCTGCACCATGTGTATGACTCCTTTCCCGTACTCTCTGCTTTGCGCAAAAGCACTGATATTAGAAATCATTCACCACATTTTAAATTTTTATACAGACCACTTCTTTTTTCCGGAATCCGTAACGTTCCTTCCTCCTGCCGGCTGCATATCATAATCAGTAAGAAGACCTTCAGGGTGATTCTCATGTTATTTTCTGAATTAAAGTGCAAGGACGTTATAAACTTACGGAACTGTCAGAAACTCGGAAAGGTATCAGACCTTGAATTTGACGAATGCAGTGGTCAGATCCGCAAGCTGTTTGTTCCAAACGGAAATAAGTTCCTGAACTTCCTGTGCTGTGAACCGGACTACTGTATTCCCTATAAGGATATCAGACAAATCGGTCCCGATATCATTATTGTAGACATCAAGTGTTAATATGGCTGTTAATAAAGCACCGTTTTGCGAGCTGACAGTGCTTAGATTTCCCGCATCATCTCCCTTTTTAAGCGCTTCATAATCTTTTTCTCAAGTCTTGAAATATACGACTGGGAGATTCCGAGAAGCTCTGCGACCTCCTTCTGTGTCAGCTCCTCTCCGTTGCTGCTGCCTAATCCAAAGCGCAGATTAATGATCGTCCTTTCCCGTTCCGAAAGCTTATCGACCGCCTTAAGAAGGAGCTTGCGTTCCACCTCATCCTCAATATCCTTATAAATAATATCCTCATCGGTTCCAAGGATATCCGAGAGCAGCAGCTCGTTACCATCCCAGTCCACATTCAAGGGCTCGTCAATGGATACCTCCATTTTCGTCTTGTTATTTCTTCTTAAGTACATGAGAATTTCATTCTCAATGCAGCGCGACGCATAGGTTGCCAGCTTGATATTTTTATCCGGATCGAACGTGTTGATGGACTTGATAAGACCGATCGTTCCGATCGAAATCAGATCCTCCACGCCCACTCCCGTATTGTCAAACTTCTTGGCAATATACACTACCAGCCGCAGATTATGTTCAATCAGGATTGACTTTGCCTCTTCCTCATACTCGGTTCCCAGATCACTGATCACCGCATTTTCTTTCTCCGTTTCCAACGGTGGCGGAAGCACCTCCGAGCCTCCGATATAATGAATATCTCCCTGTCTTGTCAGGAAAAATCCAGGCTCCTTCCGATACATTTTAAATTGTATTTTTCCAGGAATTGCAACTTTAAATACCATTTTTTCTTCTCCTCCTACACAACTTTTCCATTTCCCTTTTTTGCTCTATGAAATCCATTCAGGGGACAGAATCATCTGATAGCTTCCGCTTTCTGACAGCCTTCCCTGATACATCGCCAGAATCCCCTCCGGCAGCTTCTTTTCCCCGTCATCGGTTCTGATCTTAATATTGGATACTTCCATTCCCAGCATGATCCCGTGCGTCTTTCCCATACTGTGATAGGGAATGACCTTCAGCTTTTCCGGAAGCAGCCGGTCCTTCATTTTCCGGAAAACCTCTTCTTCCAGAATGGAAACACTCCTTCCGGACACCGGTTCCCGCAGTCCGTTTCCCGTATCAATCAAGGCAGTTATCTGAAGCTCTTCAGATTCTCCCTGAAGGATTACGGTACAAAACGGATTTTCCTTTCTTTTCTGTAAAAACCGTATCAGTACTCTTCCTCCCTCGTACATCACTCCTGCACAAACCAGAATCAGAATGGCAGAGCTTTTCATCTGCTGCAGGAACGGGATTTGTCTTTGTAAAAACAGCAAGCCTCCGCCCAGAAAGAATGCAACACAATACAGATATCCGGTGTGCCTTAAAACTTCATAAATTGTTTTCCCCTTGAATACGAAGAAGCACCCCAGCACTGATACCGGCAGCATCACAAGAACCATCAAAAGACTCTGACTGCCGTTAAAAAAACAGATACTGATGCAATAACCCAACGCACCAGCCACACTCCCTAAAAGGATTCTTAACAAAGTGGTGGACTTTCTTAAGATAAACCCGGTCAGCCGAAAAAGGTAAAGGTTCATTACCAGATTCAGCAGGAACACATTTTCTATATAAACTGTTTTCACGGTCTGCCTGTTTTCTCACCTCCCTGACCTTCATTATAAACATGAAGGGGTTCCGAATTTGTCAAAGGAGAGACTAAGGACAGGGACATTTGTCGCAGGATTCGACACTCCGGCAATTTCATATAAAAGGTGAAACTCTTCAAGCACCACCATACTTTGATGCCGGGGCTTACGCAGGAACTTAGAAGTTCCTCTATTTTGATCTTAATCAGCAAGGATTGGACATGGAGGTACCCGCTCCACTAAATTTGTCCTTCGCTTCGCTCGGTCTCATTAAGTGGACGGGTACCGTTCGCACTAAGTTCAGACTTCGCCTTTGGCTCGTCTTCACTAAGTGCTCTACATGAAAAGACCTTGCATCTCTGCAAGGCCTTTGAAAATTTTTCTTATGAACTTTATTTTTATGCTCCTACTTCTTCTGGAGGAAATCCGGAATCTTGATCGGCTTCTCAGTTACATTGCTGCGGATGTCTCCAGGGCTTGTAATTCCCTGAATGGAATGCATCGGCGCAGTTGCTCCTGTCGGAGTGCTGCTTCCGGGAATGATATTGATTTCGGATGGCTTCGCAGCCGGAGTCGTCATGGTCTTTAAGGAAATGTTAGGCGTTACCGGCTTCACATACTTTCCTGCGAAGGTACCGAATCCGGATACCGGCTTATTCGTTGGGATCGTATCGTCCTCCAGACCGGTTGCAATAACGGTAATCGTACAGGTATCGGTCTGTGTCTCATCATACATTGCACCAAAGATGATGTTCACATCATCTCCTGCCAGTTCCTGAACATAGCTTGCTGCATCGGATGCATCTGCCAGTGAAATATCACCGGATACATTGATGATCACATGGGTTGCACCGGAAATCGTGGTATCCAGCAACGGACTTTCCACAGCCATCTTCACTGCTTCGCTCGCCTTATCATCGCCCTTGCCGCTACCAATACCGATATGTGCAATACCCTTGTCCTTCATAACGGTCTGGACATCGGCAAAATCAAGGTTAATGATAGCAGGTACATTGATCAGATCTGTGATTCCCTGTACCGCCTGCTGTAAAACCTCATCTGCTTTCTTAAGGGCATCCGGCATGGTTGTCCGGCGGTCTACAATTTCAAGTAATTTATCATTTGGGATGACAATCAGGGTATCTACATTCTCTTTGATCTTCGAAATACCACCGATCGCATTCATCATACGTGTCTTTGCTTCAAAACGGAAGGGCTTCGTTACAACACCTACTGTAAGGATTCCCATATCCTTGGCAAGCTTGGCAACAACCGGAGCGGCTCCGGTACCGGTACCACCACCCATACCACAGGTAACGAACACCATATCTGCACCCTTCAATGCTGCTGCAATCTCTTCGCTGCTTTCTTCGGCAGCCTTTTCACCAATTTCGGGCTTCGCTCCGGCGCCAAGTCCCTTCGTCAGCTTCTCTCCAATCTGAAGAACCTTCGATGCCTTACAAAGCTGCAAGGCCTGTTTATCCGTGTTAATTCCTACGAATTCCACACCTACGATGTTCTCATCTATCATTCGATTGACTGCATTATTGCCTGCTCCACCGACACCAACAACGATAATCTTAGCAGCGGCTCCTGCGTCATTTGTTTTAATTTCCAGCAAGGGTACTTCCTCCTTCAATCCCGAATAAACTCCAACAGGCTACACCAAAACCTGTTTTTAAGCATAATAACTCAAAAATGATCCAGTGGATCATTTTCTCATATGCATAGCAACTCATATAGCTTATCATATAATTTTTTGAACTAATTATCAACAGTAAATTTGAAGAAATTTATAACAAATTTCTCATCCGGCGCTTTCCTGATCCGGCTCAAAGGAAATGTTCTTCGTTTCTTCGGTGTAATTCTCCATCCGGAGCACACCGCTCTTCCCTTGGAGTTCCGGAAGCATATACTGCAGCTTCATCAGCTTTTCATCCAGATCAGTTGCATTTCCAAGAGCTACCCTCACCTCATCAAAATAAAGGGTAAGGGTATTGTCACTGCCAAAATAAATGCGGTCAATGGACAGATTGTATTTATTGACCAGCTGGGTAATACTCAAAACAGACTTAAAAATCTCGGGGTTGTCCACCGGAAGCGGCTCATACAGCACCACATGATCAAACTGTAATCCCGTCACAAGCGGAATTCCTTTTGTCTGTTCATTCGAGCTTTCTACCACAATGCCATCCTTATCAAAATACATGTAATTTTCAAGATATTCCACATAACCGGCAAGCGCCTTTTCATACACTTCGATCTTGATCGTGTGCGGATCCATAACGGAAACATCCATTTTTTCCACAAACGGAACATCTGAAATACTTTTGTTCTTATATTTCATGGACAAAAACAGGGAATTATTTCCATAACGCCCTGTCATGACCATATCCAGAATTTCTTCATCCGTATAGTGCACATTTCCCTCGACATAAGAGGTTGTTACCGTATAATTTGTGAGAATATACTGATATCCCAAAAGCACTCCCAAAAGCAGAAGGAAAATAATCAAAAGGACGATAAAAATACTCTTATGATTTCGAAAAAAATATGTTTTATTCTTTTGGACTGGTTTGCGTTTCTTTTTCTTTGCCATCCGTATCCTTACCTATATAAATGTTCACACCAAGATTCCGGTAGTCCCGGCAGATGTCCTCATATCCACGTTCAATAAAATGTTTATTATAAATAACTGTCTCTCCATCTGCCATGCAGCCTGCAATAATGAGTGCTGCTCCGCCGCGCAGCTCCATGGCATTGACCTCCCTGCCATAAAGCTTCGGTACCCCATGAATCAATGCCTTGTGCTCACTTAAAAGCTCAATATCCGCTCCCATGCTGCGAAGTGACGGCACAATCTGAAAACGGTTCTCAAAAATGGTTTCCTCAATAAGGCTTAAGCCTGATGCTTTCGTCAGAACCGCCATCAACGGGGACTGCATATCGGTCGGGAACCCCGGATAGATCTCCGTCTTCGTATAAGGAACCGCATTCTGTACCGGTTCTGCCATGACCGATATTCCGTCTTTGGAAACAGCAAGTCTGGCTCCCATTTCCACTGCCTTTTTCAACACGGCATGCATATGCTGCACCGGGGCATCCCGCAGGAATATATGGCCTCCGGTTCCTAATACACTAAAAAGATACGTGCCTGCCACAATACGGTCAGACGGAACCCGGTAGGTAATGCCATGCAGTTCCTCCAGACCCTTAATAAGCAGGGTATCCGTTCCGGTTCCTTCAATGATGGCCCCTGCCTTTGTCAGAAACTCACATAAGGAAATGATCTCGGGTTCCTTCGCAGCATTCTGGAGCACGGTAACCCCCCTGGCCTTTACGGCTGCGAGAACGATATTTTCGGTTGCTCCCACACTGGCTACCGGCAGCCGGATTACCGCCCCCTTTAATCCTCTCGTATAAGCCCGGAAGTATCCCTCTTCCTCATAAAATTCCACTCCCATCTTTTTTAAGGAACGGATGTGAAGATCAATCGGACGTTCTCCGATTACGCATCCACCGGGATATGCAAGGGAAACCTCCCCGATTCTTCCAAGCATCGCACCAAGAAGCATAATCGAGGAGCGCATACAGGTAACATTCTCATTCCGGATCGCCTCCTGCTGCAGTGCAAGATCCGTAAGACAGGAAGCATCGACAGTAATGGCCCGGTTGCTCCGTTTCACCTTACAGCCAAGGGATTGCAGCAGATTCTTCATATGCTCCACATCCTGAATTCTCGGACAGTTCTCAATGGTACACACATCATTGATCAAAAGGGCAGCCGCCATCACCGGCAGCACTGCATTTTTTGAGCCTTGTATCGTCGTTTCCCCGAAAAGGGCATTTCCGCCTCTGATATGAATTGCATCCACTTCTTCCAACACCTTCCGGTTTAAAGTATGACCTACTCTATACTATGTAGATATGGAAGAAAAGGTTACCTGCTATCCTGTACTACAGGTCTTTCAACCGGATTCCTCTTCCGACACTGAACACAATGCCGATCTCCGCAAGAAGAAACATAACCGACGATCCTCCGTAGCTGATAAACGGAAGGGAAATACCGGTGTTGGGAATGGTATTTGTTACTACCGCCACATTTAAGATAACCTGAATGGCAATATGCCCCATCACCCCGACAACTAAAAGTGCTCCAAATAGATCCGGTGCATTGTTGGCAATAATCATACAGCGCCAGATCAGAAGAATAAACATCATTAAAACCGCAATGGCACCAAACAGTCCCAGCTCTTCACAGATAATGGAAAAGATCATATCATTCTGTGCCTCCGGAAGAAAACCAAGCTTCTGCATGCTCTGTCCAAGACCCTTACCAAGAATCCCTCCGGAACCGATCGCATACAGGGCCTGCAGGGTCTGGAATCCCTTACCGCTTGCATAAGCCTCCGGATCCAGCCATGCCAGTATACGTTCTCCACGGAAGCTTCCGACACTTCCACTCTCTGACATTTTAACAATCAGAAAAACGATTCCTGCCACGCCTGCCATCCCGATCAGTCCAAGGATAATGAACCTCTTATAATCCGGGCATGCCACAAAAAGCATGACAACGGCAATTCCCATAATAATGATCGCAGAGCTTAAGTTTCGTGTAATAACATAGATGAGACCACTTATCGGCGCTGCCGCTCCAAGCACCACAAGGAAGCCCTTCATGGTACGGATATTTCTTCCCATCTTACAGATGAGATACGCCAGAAACAGAATCATGGCAAGCTTTGCCACCTCCGCCGGCTGTAAGGAAATACCGAACACACGCAGCCACCGCTTTGCACCGTTTGCTTCAATACCAAACGGAATAATCAGAAGCACCAGTGCAACCGATACACCATAACCGATAACCGCGAACCGCTCCCAGAGGTGATACGGCAGATGGGACACAATAAACAGCACGACAAGTCCCGCCAGCGTTGAAAAAATCTGCTTGCGGAACAAATAAGTGGAATCATTATAGGTCAGATTTGCATCATAGGCACTGGTCGAATACAGCATGACAAGACCGAATGCCAACAAAAACAACACTATAAAAAGTAACGTATAATCGGAAAAGGATTCCTGATTTTTACGTGCTCCTCTCTTAAATCTGTCCATTGACCAAACCTACTCTCCTAATTTATGAACCAATATAACTGTTCAGTTCCTTATGCCTTCAGCAGCAAGTGCTTCAGGCTGCACCGAATAATTATAAACCATTTCCTTAAACATCTTACCGCGAACCTCATAATTCGGGAACATTCCCCAGCTTGCACACGCCGGAGACAGTAACACGGCATCTCCCGGAACGGCATTCTGTACGCAGATCTGAAATGCCTCTTCAAAGGTATCTGCAAGAATAATATTAGAAAATCCATGCTTTCTTGCACACTCTGCTATTTTATCCCTTGTCTGTCCGATCAGGACAAGGGCTTTTACCTTGCCATCAAAGTTTTCAATCCACTCATCGTATTCGCTCTGCTTGTCATAGCCTCCACCGATCAGGATGGTAGGCTTTGTCATGGCACGGATCCCCTGAATCGCCGCATCCGGATTCGTGCCCTTTGAATCATTGTAATAATCTACTCCGTTCTTCGTAGCAACAAATTCAATCCTGTGCTCCACTGGCTTAAACTGACGGATCGTTGCAAGAATCACATCCATCGGAACGTCCATTGCACGGCAGATGGCAATTGCTGCCATCACGTTTTCCACGTTGCATAAGCCAACCAGATTCATTTCATGAATGTTCATCAGCCTCTGTACCTTTCCATTCTCTGCGAGCATAATCTCTTCGCCCTGAAGGAAAAGTCCGTCGGCAAGCTCTCTTTTCGAGGAGAAAAATACCACCTTCGCAGGGCATTTTTCACCAAATGTCCTGGTATAAGCATCCTCATAATTGAGTACACAGACATCCGCCTTCGTCTGGTTTGATGCAATCCTCTCCTTCGTCTCGACATAGCACTCCATGGTGTGGTGACGGTTTAAATGATCCGGTGTAATATTCAGGATCGCGGATACCTTCGGTGCAAAGGTATGGATAGTCTCTAACTGGAAGCTGCTGATCTCCGCAACCACCACAGAATCCTCTCTCGTGTCCATCGCAATATCTGTATAAGGATTTCCAATGTTTCCCACAACAAAAACGGACGGTTTGTACGCGCTCATGATTTCTCCAACGAGCGTAGTCGTTGTGGTCTTTCCGTTCGTACCGGTAATGGCAATCACCTCACCTTCGGAAAAGGCGTATGCAAGCTCGATCTCTCCCCATACCGGAATTCCTCTTTTTTCAAAAGAAACCACCATATCGGAATCAATCGGGACACCGGGGCTTACTACCAGCAGCTCCACCTGTTCCTCCAGCTCTAAAGGAAGCGTTCCTGTCACAAGCTGTAAGGAAGCAATTCCTGCCGTCTTCTCCTTTAAAGCTTCCACATTAAGCTTCTCATTACTGTCAAACAGAATCGTCTTCGCTCCGGCCTTCGATAAAAGCCCTGCGGCTCCGATTCCGCTTTTTCCTGTTCCAATTACCAATACGGTTTTATTCTGTAAATCCATGTTCTTAACCTCATTTCTATATTCGTAACAGCTCAGCCCTGCCATTCATATCCGGCGTCAGCCTATATTCCCAGCAGTGCGACAATGCACATTACCGCTGTTATTATGGTAAATAATGCAACAATGCGTGTTTCCTCCCATCCGCACAGCTCAAAGTGATGATGGAGCGGAGCCATTTTCAGAAGTCGCTTTCCTCCGCTTACCTTAAAATACACTACCTGGGCAATCACGGAAAGCACTTCGATCACATACACGATGCCAATCAGTGGAAGCAATAACGGCAGATCCATCAGATACGCACAGGCTGCCACGAAACCTCCCAGTGCAAGGGAACCGGTATCTCCCATGAAGACACTCGCCGGATGCACATTAAATAAAAGAAAGCCCAGCAATGCACCTGCGGCTGCTCCCGTCACCGGAAACAATCCCTCATGCCAGAATACGGAAATGATCAGCCACAGCATTGCAACCATCAGAGTCACACTCGCTGCCAGTCCATCCAGTCCATCGGTAAGATTCACTCCGTTTACCGTTCCAATCACAATAAAGAAAAAAAACGGAATCGAAAGAGCTCCCAAAGACAGGCTTTTCCCATTGGAAAACGGAATCCGCATCAGAAAATCCATCCCACACACCTCACACAGGTAATACCAGAATCCTGCCGTTAACAGAAACTGCAGGAGAAACTTCTGAAATGCGGACAAGCCCTTCGACCTTCGAAGGACTACCTTGATAAAATCATCCAGGAAGCCGATCCATCCGAATCCAAACGTTACACACAATACCGGTATTCCCTCCGGAAACCTGTGCAGAAACGGAAGTGTCGAAAGCAGAATGCTAAGCAGAATGATAATTCCCCCCATAGTTGGTGTTCCTGCTTTACACAGATGGGTGCTCGGTCCATCCTCTCTTACGGTCTGACGTACCTTTACCTTCTTCAGTAGTGGAATCAGCAGCTTACCAAGCAGTGCACTCAGTAAAAAGGCTGAAAGAATCGGCAAAACAACATCTTGCATTTTCATTAATCATACCTTTCAATTATAATCCATTTTGTCCAGATAGGGAAGAACATTTTCGAAAAGCTGACGCACGACAGGAGCAGCCACCTGACCGCCATAATATACACCCTGTGGATTATGGATGATCGCAATCGCAAGCACCTCCGGATCGTCTGCCGGTGCAAATCCGATAAAGGAAGCGATATATCTCCCGGTTCCTCTCGGGAGCGTCTGGCTGGTCGCGGTCTTTCCTCCTACCCTTGCTCCCTCCACATAGCCGTTCTTCCCGGAGCCGCTCTCCACCACCTGCTCTAAGATCATCCGCATGGTTGCCGATGTTTCTTCCGATACAATCTGCCTGCCCTCTTCATAAGACAGCATCCGAATGTTCTCGCCCTGCCGGTCTGCCACCTTTACGCCAAAATGCGGGGTGATTCTTTTTCCTCCATTTACCAGCGAGGAAACCGTTGCCGCCATCTGGATCGGCGTCACCTGAAAGGACTGCCCAAAAGCAACCGTTGCAAGCTCCACCGCTTTCATGTCCTCCTTTTTGTGCATAATGGTCCCCGCCTCTCCCGGGAGATCCACGCCGGTCTTTTCCAATAAGCCGAACTGTTTGAAGTATTTGTAATAATTGTCTACACCGAGCCGGAGGCCGACTGTGATGAATACCGGGTTACAAGAATTGCAAGTGGCCTCAACAAACGTCTGGGTTCCGTGTCCGGCAATCTTATGGCAGCGGATCCGGCGGTCCTCCACCATGATGTATCCCGGACAGTGAAAGGTGGATTCCGGTGTTACCACACCCTCCTCCAGCCCTGCCGATGCCGTAATGACCTTGAAGGTGGAGCCCGGTTCATAGGTATCACTGATACAGCCGTTACGCCACATCTGATTCAGCAGCTCCTGTTTTTGTTCTTCACTCACTCCTTCTCCTGCCTCTCCCAGATCATACGGATGATTCAGATCGAATTCCGGGACATCCACCATCGCATAAAGCTCTCCGTTCCTGGGATTGATGACAATGATCGATACCCTTTCTGCTTCTTTGGTTTCCATCACCTGCCTGGCAAGCTGGGTCGCATAGCTCTGGATATTCCGGTCCATGCTGATATACAGATCCTTCCCCGGTATGGGCTCCACACGTTCTTCTCCCCCGGTTGCAAGCTCCACGCCCCTTGCATCGGTCACGGTAAGAATCGTCCCTTCTGTTCCCTTCAATACCTCCTCATATTTCACTTCCAGACCGATAATTCCCTGATTATCTCCGCCGGTAAAGCCCAGCACCTTGGAGGCCAGCGTATCATATGGATAATACCTCTTATAATCCTCATCCACCTTTACCCCGGCAAGATCATAGCTCCTGATCCGGTCTCCGGTTTCCTTTTCCACATTGCTTTTTATCTTTTCAATTGAGGAATACTTCTGTACCCGCTTACGGACATATTCCTCAGACAGGTCAAGCTCCCGGCTTAGTACCTCTACGATTTCATCCGGTTCCCTGATCTGGTTATGAATCACGGAGACCGTACAGACCGTTTTGTTATCTGCAAGCACCGTTCCATTGGCATCGAGAATCCTCCCTCTGGCAGCCTTGATCATTCGTTCCCTTTCATGTAATTGCTGCGCTTTTTCCATATAATATTCCGAACAATTCACCATGAGATAGCCAAGCCGCACCATAAGCATACACATAAGCACAACACACCCAAAGAAAAAGGTCACGATCTTTTTGCGGTGAAAGGTCTTATTTTTCTGCATAAAAAACCTCACAGAAAAGGTATTGTTATAATTTATTACCCTTCCTATGAGGTTATGCCTTTGTATTGCCAAATAGTCACCAGGCTTCTATTGCGTCCCTGCTGTGGTGTCCTGCCCGGTGTTCTCTGTTCCGGTTCTTTCTGTTCCGGTTCTTTCTGTTCCGGTATCTCCTGCTGTATCTTCCGTGGTATCCTCTCCGGTTTCACCCTCGGCTTCGCCGCCTTCAAAGCTTTCCCCGTACACTGCACCCGTTACCGGATCGACATAAGCGCCAGTATTCGGATCCACCGCATAACCGGTTGCCGGATCAATCGGGAAATCCTTCCACGGTTCATTCCGTGGCGTTTCTTCCGTGGTTCCATCCCCTTCTGCCGTGGTATCTCCGGTATTTTCTCCATCCTCTCCTTCGGCTGTCGTATCTTCTTCTGAAACAACCGGAGTCCGGATCTCAATCTGAAGCTGCTCCAATTCTTCCCGTTCCTTGTCGGTCAGTTCCTCTGTCATAAAAATACCAAGATAAGGAAGTGCCTCTGTAAGAATGCTCCGCACGATACGGGTTGCATACTTCGCATCGTCCTGTGTTGCCACGTTCGGACGATCCACAACCACATAAATCGCAATCTGCGGATTGTCTGCAGGAGCATATCCCATAAAGGAAACCACATACTGGTGGTTGCCTCGGGGAAGCGTTTCGGCAGTTCCTGTTTTACCACCGATCATGTAACCTGCCGGACGGGCAGTTTTACCGGTTCCGTATTCTCCGGTCACAACGGTATTACACATCTCACGGATCTTTTCCGAGGTTTCCTCAGAAACGGTCTGCTTCAGCACACGGGGTTCAATGTTCTGCACGGTTGCTCCCGACGGGCTGATAATCTTCTTAACCACATGCGGCTCATAATAATATCCACCGTTAATCAGGGAGCTGAATCCACTGATCATCTGAATCATGGTACAGTTATAGGACTGTCCGAAGCTGTTCGTCGCAAGATCCGCAGAGCCCATTGTATCACTGGTAAAAATAAGGCTTGCGGTACGTGCCTCTCCTGCCAGATCAATATTCGTTTTTAATCCCAGATTAAAAATATGCTGGAACTTCGTAAAGGTATCTACGCCCATGGCCTTGGCAACATACATCATAACCACGTTGCAGGACCGCTCTATTCCTTCCGACACGGTAAGAAGCCCGTCACCGTAACGGTTATGACAGCGGATCTTGTGACCTCCGACTTCAAGGAGTCCTTCACAGTTATAGGTTTCATTTCCGGTAATTGCACCACTTTCAATCCCGGCCGCTACGGTAAAGGGCTTGGAAACAGAGCCCGGTTCATACGTATCGTTAATACAGAAGTTCTTCCATAAGGCATTGAGGTTCTGGTAAAGCTGATCGCCCTCTAACGTTCCGACATTTTCTTCATTAATATATTCTTCGGTTTTCTCCCCGTTTTCATCAAGGAGCCGCATGCCAAGCAAAGCATCCGTGTTACGCACATCATTCAGGTTAAAGGTCGGATAGCTTGCCATGGCAAGAATCTCTCCATTATTGACATCCATAATGATGCAGCCTACATTATTCGCTCCATTTCCATCATGGGCGTTGTCCTTATATTCTTCGTTAAATTTCAGCAGATATTTCTCTACAATGCTCTGCAGGTTGGCATCAATTGTGGACTGCACGCTATTGCCGTCTACTGCCGCAATGGTTGTCCGTTCCACGTTCGCATCGGAATTCATATAACCGTATTCCCGTCCGGGAGTTCCGGTCAGCACATCGTTATAATACTCTTCGAGTCCATAGGATCCGATATTGTCGTTCGTCGTAAAACCAATGACATCACAGGCAAGGGTATTGCCCGGATACATTCTCTGATATTCTTCCTCAAACCAGACTCCCTGAACCAATGAATCTTCCGCATTCTGTAATTCCTTAAAGCCTTCAATCTGTTCATAGGTCTGACGCTTCGCCAGCACATAATAACGCGATGAATCACCGTTTTCTGCAATATAGGACCGGACCGCCGACGTATCAATCCCGAACTCCTGCCGCAGGGCGTCCAGGGTCGGCTCCAGATATTCCTCCTTCTCTGATACCGCTACCGCATCCAGTATGACATTATAGACCTTCTCGCTCGAGGCCAGAATGCTTCCGTTCCGGTCAAGAATGGATCCTCTTTTGTACGGAATAGTCGTACTGTCATACTTCTGCTGCGACAGAATCTGCTTCTTGTAACGCTCTCCATTATCTCTGCTGATGGTAAATAACCGATAGGTTAAACCCACAAAAGCCAGCAGCACTATCATAAACAGCACTACCAGCTTCTTCTGCATTCTTACTGTAAATCGATTTCCTTTTGCCTGTCTTGCCAAATTCCTACCTCTTACGGCCTGCCGTCTGCTTCCACATCCTGTTATATGATCCGGAAGACTAGTTGGGAATTTCACCGGTCTGCCTCACATAATCACTGCTTTCTCCATTGAATGTGATGATCTGACCTTCCTGTGCATATCCCATCCCCAGTTCCTGAATGGCAATCCGTTTTACTTCATCCAGATTAATACTACTTGTTATTCTACTATAATTCTCGTCATTATCAAGTCTTAAATCGTTTAAAACCTTTTCCTGCCTGGAAATATTCTTAATGCTGTTCGTGATATCCGACTGCAATGACAGATACATGGTTAAAATCATTCCCGCAGCAACCATAGCGACTGCAAGAAACAATACATAGCCGATATTCATCCGGCGTGCTCTCGCACGGTTACGATGTGTCTGCTCGCTGACACGACGATGCGGCTGTTCAATCTGAGGCAGTACTTCAAGCCTTCTGGCTGTATTTCCCTGCACATAGATACTGTTCCGATATGCAGTTTTCCTGGTTGTTCTTGTATCAGCCCTCATAAGTTATGCCTCCATTCCCTAATTACACTTTTCAAATATTCGAAGCTTCGCACTTTTGGCTCTGCTGTTTGACTCCATTTCTTCTTCACTGGGTAAAATCGGCTTCCCGGTGATCACCGTCCCCCTGCTCACCTTTCCGCATACACATACCGGAAAATTCGGTGGACAGGTACAGGGATTCGCTGCCTGCCGGAATGCGGTTTTCACGATCCTGTCCTCTAAGGAATGAAAGGTAATAATACATAATCTCCCACCCGGATTCAAAAGATCGATCAGTTCATTTAAGGAATCCTTCAACACTTCCAGTTCATGATTGCATTCGATGCGGATAGCCTGGAAGGTGCGCTTGGAAGGATGTCCCCCTTCTGCCCTCATCTTTGCAGGAATTGCTGCTTTAATGATTTCGTTCAGTTCTCCTGTCGTTTCGATTGGTTTCTGTTTCCTGGCTGCCACGATGTGCTTGGCAATGTTCTTTGCAAACTTGTCCTCGCCATAATCGCGGATCACCCGAAACAGTTCCATCTCGTTGTATTCATTAATGATCTCTCTTGCCGAAAAGCTGCTCCGCTGATCCATCCGCATATCGAGCGGCGTATCATACCGGTAGGAAAATCCCCTCTCTTCATTATCAAGCTGATAAGAGGAAACTCCCAGATCCAGCAGCATTCCGTCAATTCCATCAATCTGTAGCTGCCTTAAAACAGCCGGTGTATTCCGGTAGTTGTCACGAACGATCGTCACATGCTCTTTAAATGGCTCTAATCTCGCAGTAGCAGCCTCAATCGCTGCCTCATCCTGATCGATGCCGATGAGCCGTCCCTTACCGGTAAGTCTGCCTGCAACCACGCTGGCATGTCCTGCCCCGCCTAAGGTTCCATCCACATAAATTCCTTCCGGCTTGATGTTCAGGCCTTCGATTGATTCATTTAACAGCACTGACGTATGATTAAATTCCATTCGTTAACCCCTTTAGATTCCAATCCCAAGTTCAAACATATGATTGGAAATCTCATCCATATCCTCAAAGGAAACCGTTCCTTCCCAGCGTTCCCTGCTCCAGATTTCAATTCTGCTTCCTACACCGACTAAAACGGCGTCCTTCGTAATATCTGCAAACTCCCGTAAAACCGAAGGGATTAAAATTCGTCCCTGCTTGTCCACTTCCACGCTGGCTGCGCCTGCCAGGAAATATCTGGTAAATTGTCTTACCTGTTTATCCATCATGGGTAGTGAGAGAAGCTTTTCTTCAAATTTCTTCCACTCTTCGTTGTCATACACAAACAGGCAGCCATCCATCCCCTTGGTCACTACAAATTCATCGCCTAAACTTTCACGGAATTTGGAAGGAATGATCAGTCTGCCTTTGGCATCAATTGTATGATTGTATTCACCCATAAACATTGATACAATTCACCACTTTCTACCACTTGGTTGACACTATCTACCACTTTCCACCACTTTTAGGTCTATTCTACCCTATTGAGGTAGGGATTGCAAGCATAAAAATAGCGCCCTGTGAGTCTCACAAGGCGCATAAATACGGGATTTTTCTTCAATTTTTGCTTATATTGTGTGGTGTATCGCCCCATCAACTAGATATAGTGTTTCAGGTCTGATCTTCCCCCACAAAATTTTTTTTCGTCTCTTCCTTCTTCTTTAAACAGATGCGAACCACCACACCACAGACCACGGAAAAGACCACCAGGACAATCGCAAGTACCTGGGAAACCGGTATCGTTGTTCCGTGAATGTAAAGCTGGTCGGTACGGATTCCTTCGATCCATGCCCGGCCAAGCCCATAGCCGCCAAGATAAATCAGGGCGATCTCTCCTTCGAACCTCTTATGCTTCCAGTAAATGAGCATAATCGCAAGAACCATCAGACACCAGAGACTTTCGTACAGATAGGTCGGATGCACCTGAATGTAGTTCGTTCCTTCAATAATATGATTCCGCAGATTTTCGGAAATATCCCCACTTCGCACCATTTCGATCGGAAGCCGCATGGCAAGCAGATTATCGGTATACTCACCGAACACCTCACGGTTAAAGAAGTTTCCCCACCGGCCGATTGCCTGTCCGAGGATCAGTCCGGGCAATGCCGTATCCATGAGGCGGAAGGGATTAAGCTTCTTGATCTTACTGTATACAAAGACCGTAATAAAAGCCACAATCACGCCGCCATAAATGGCAAGTCCGCCTTCCCTCAGGTTGAAGATGCTTAACAGGTGATTCTTATAGTAATCCCACTGAAAGATCACATAGTAGATTCGTGCTCCAATAATGGAAAGGATTACCGCATAGATTGCGAAATCAAAATAGGTATCCGGATTCTGTCCGGTCTTCTTTGCCACCTTCGCTGCCATCAGATATCCGCAGATAACCGCAACAGCGATACAGATTCCATAGATTGCTATGGTAAATCCGAAAACAGTAAAGCCCTTGGGCACATATTTCAGATCAATTCCAAGATTGGGAAACGAAATTTCCATCAAATCCATCATATTGTGTACACTCTCTTTCTTTCCATTCACATGCACATGTCTTAACCGTTCCTCCATATTATTCGGAACAAACATTTCTGCACGGCGGAACTGCTATTATACGTTGAATCGGAAGAGGATTACATCACCGTCTTTGACCACATAATCCTTACCTTCCATTCCGACAAGTCCTTTTTCTCTTGCGGCTGCAAGAGAGCCCTGCTCTAAAAGATCCTTATAATTAACAACCTCAGCCTTGATAAAACCACGCTCGAAATCGGTATGGATCTTACCGGCTGCCTGCGGAGCCTTCGTGCCGATCTTAATGGTCCATGCTCTGGTTTCATCTTCTCCGGCCGTCAGGAAGCTCATCAGACCTAATAAAGAATAGCTTGCACGAATCAGTTTCTCCAGACCGGATTCTTTTAATCCGAGATCCTCAAGGAACATTGCCTTTTCATCATCATCCAGCTCTGCAATCTCCTGCTCGATCTGGGCACAGATTACAAACACTTCACTTCCGTCTTCTTTTGCAAACTCGCGTACCTTCTGCACACCCGGATTATTGGCACCGTCATCTGCCAGATCATCCTCTGCAACGTTTGCCGCGTAAATGGTCGGCTTATAGGTAAGCAGATTAAGGCTCTTTAAGATCGCCTGCTTGTCTTCATCATCAGTCACATAACTCTTTGCCATCTTTCCTGATTCCAGATGTGCAATAAGCTCTTCCAAAAGCTCTGCCTCCTTGGCAAGGGACTTGTCCATTCTGGCTGCCTTACCGGTCTTTGCCATCCGGCGCTCCAGAATTTCCAGATCGGAGAAAATCAGTTCCAGATTAATAGTTTCAATATCACGGAGAGGATCAATACTCCCGTCAACGTGTACCACATTCGGATCCTCAAAGCAGCGTACCACATGCACAATCGCATCCACCTCACGGATGTTGCTTAAGAACTGGTTACCAAGACCTTCCCCCTTGGAAGCTCCCTTCACAAGACCTGCGATATCCACAAATTCGATCACAGCAGGAGTTACCTTTTTGGAATGATACAGATCTCCCAAAAGCTTTAAACGCTCGTCCGGAACGGCTACCACACCCACATTGGGATCAATGGTACAGAACGGATAGTTTGCAGATTCCGCACCTGCCTTGGTCAGTGAATTGAATAATGTACTCTTTCCTACGTTGGGCAAGCCCACGATTCCTAATTTCATATTTATCTTATCTCCTTTAAAAGTATTGATTTTACAAGCTTTTCAAGCCTACGAATTATGCAGGTGTTACAATTGGTGTTACATTTTTATAATAAATATAAGGATTTTTATAGAATTATATAAACCGTTTTTTTGCTGTGTGATATCCACACCTAGTTCTTTACCTTTTAAGTCTTTTCCCATAATAAGCCCCTTTCAAAAAAGAAGCCTAAATACAGTACGAAATATTATACCATAGATAAGCTTCTTTGTGTTGTATTTTTTTAGTCAAGTTCTATGTGCGTGTACTTGTCCTTTAATTTAGCCGCTTCCTGAATAGTTAATGTAATTTTCTCGCTAATCGAAATTTCATATGCCATCTTTACTGCTCCTCTTCTTCAAACGGTATTTTCTCTTCTACGCTTGATCTCCACCATTCCTTATGACCTGAATGGAGCATTACACCAATAAACGTATTGCAGATTTACAACAGCAAATTATTCGTAACCGTTGGTATAATGTAGAACTTGAAAAGGCTGTTCATAATATTCACAACAAGCAGCAGGATTAAAATAAGCACCTTCAAAAAGATATGATTCTTTCCGTTGGTGCTTTATTTATTAAACATTTTGCTTTACTAATTTTATATCATATCCTAATGCATTTACCATATTGCAAAACAGCTTTAAAGATGGACTATGCTCATTCTTTTCCATTCGAGATATCGCTTGTTGCTTATTTCCAGTCAGTTCTGCTAACTTATTTTGAGAAATATTTTTTTCTTTTCGCAACTTGGTAACCTCCTGAATAAGTTCTTTTTCTCTTTCCGATGCAATTAACGTAGGTGCAGGCATATCTTCCTTTTCCACTAAAGGAATTTGTCTTTAAGTACGAATTTTGCCAGAAAATCTACTATTATCATTGCTCCAAACAGCACGAAACATATCCTGCATATTCTTTTCTTCACACCGTATAATCCACCATTTCCTTCATGTTTACATCACTTTTCTCAACTAAATACCAAAGTCCATCATATTCACAAATCATGGTCTGTTCATCAAGTATAATAATAAATTTCATCCAACTATCTCTTATTTCCAGATAGCGATCTATATACTGATATGCAACCCAATACGACTTATCTGTATCCAGCATCATCTGAACATTCGGTGGGATTATCATCTGTTCTTCCATCTGTGGAACTGTATATCGGTACATTTTTAACTCATTAAAGATACTCCCATAGAATTGTATTCCATAAGGTTGTAAGGGCTCATCATATAGCCAATCCATCCAGTTTGTCCATTGTTTTCCTTTATCTTCTATATAGAGCAGTTGCACCGGTTTCCAGCAATCTTGAAAATAATTATCTGGAGATAGATCATATTCTTTCTTCTGTTCAAACTTTCGGGCGTGATACCATCTTTCCCGAACACCAATCAACGCTTCCCGCCTGTTAATTGGGATGATCCGCAAGGCATCCTGTTCGTCTGATTTTACTTCAATCCATGTAATTTCCCTGTTCTTTATCCCCAGTCCATCCGGAATATGATTCTCCTGCTCATATTCCACCCGATTTTCCCTATGCGTTACATAAGAAGCTTGAAATTTCTTTCCATTTTCAGCAGTTTTTCCAGTTTCGAAGGTATAGATCTTTCCATATTCTTCCAGAAAATCCAAATTTGGTCTAACAATTCCTTCCTTTTCACTAACCAGATAATCAATCATCCATTCTCCGGATATATCCTTACTCTTCTGGGTTTTCTCCCTCTCTAAAATATAATACCCAAGTGGGAAATTTGCTAATAAATAGTATGTGTGATTTTGTTCAAACATTAAAATATCGAATTTATCCATGATATAAGAATCAGGTGGAGTTGCTTTGGCATAAAATGTATACTCATATATCTCATTTATAGAAAATCCTGTCATCCATATGATCAGTTGATGTTTCAATTGAAATCTGCGTACTTCTTCTCTATCCGACAGATCCCATTTATATCTGTCATAATCATCATATTCAAATTCATAAATGACCTGTCCCAACGACTTCGCTTCTTCCAGTAACCTACTGTCTGAAATACTGTCCGGCGTAATGGATATCGTTCTGCCAAGTTCACTTCCTAGATATTGATGACCATAACAACTTAAAGGCTCATATGTAACAATACGCGTAACTTTCCAGTCCCCATAAATGGGGTCATCACGAAGAGCATCCGTTTTTCTTGTCTGCAGAATCCCTATACAGAATATACCGGCACCAATCAATAGGAGTCCTATTACTGTATAAATCCATTTCTTATTTAAGCTACACATAACCTCTCCCAAATCTGATATCCACATTATTTACTTCTATGTAAATAGTAAACTGTGTCTTTCTCTTCTGATGAAACTCCAAACATGGTATCTTCATCTACAAGATAATATTTCGTTTTCCACATCAGATCTTCTTCCTCTGGTGATAATATATTCTCCGCATCTTCCAACTGTCTGAGCTTTATTTCTACATAATATCCCTCTGGTATGAGGTCCTTGGCTTTCTCCCTTGAAATACCATATCTTTCCAAAGTAAGATAAATAAGATTCCATTTATTTCTTACAGACATACAAAACACCGGCTTCCCAATCTCATGTTCTCCTATTCGGACACTGTCGCTGGTTATGGTCATTTCCCATTGATCTTTTTCCTCTTTCACCACTTCCCCTCCTGAATAATAAGGAGTGATTATCCATGAGCCATAAATAACCTGCAGTCCATCCGGTATTCTTCTTTTCTGATCCTCTCTTTTTTGGATCAGTGACTGTTTCATGCGCTCATTTTTATCCAGAGAATCCTGATACTCACGATAGACTTTCTGAAGTTCCCCATAGGTATACTGCATCTCTTCCCTTTGACTTATCATCTCATGGATACCTCTATCCTGAAAGATAAAATATATCATAAGCAGCACAAAAGCGATGATTTCCACACTAATGACCATCTTTATAATTCCTGGCAATTGTTCATTTTTCTTATTCATAAAACTCCCTGATATAACTATTGAAAATATATATTTTTTCTCTATCACTGGAACAAATACAGATCATAAGATCTTCACTAATGACATAATATCTGGCCTTCTCAACAAGCTCTTTTGCATCTGGATAAAATTCTGTTCTCTGCTGGCTTGCCTCAAGGTTCATTTCTACACAGTATTCTGTATGCAGAAACTTTCTGAGTTCTTCACTATTCATCCCCAATGTTTCCAGTTCCCTTATTACATCTTCACTCTTCCTTACCTCAATATCATAAACCGGTTCCTCTAATATCTCATTTCCGTTTACACATATCCGATCATGGTGCATAGCAACACATTCACAATATGCTTCTGCCTTAGTTACAGAATCATCTTCACCATATAATGAGACATTCCATACCCCATAAAAAGTTTGCCAGCCAGCAGCTGCCGTCCTTTTCTCTTTTATGAGCTCTTCCTCTAACTCCGCATTGCTGTTCTTATACTGTTCAATCTGCTTCTGAAGCTCATCGCAGGCTTTTTGCAATTCCATGTTTCTTTGTTTTAACTGGCCGAGATCACCCATTATTTTATTCTTTTCAACAGACTGTATCATAACAAGTATTATAAGAAAAAGGACAGCCACAGAACAGATCGTCACCGTGAGATGGCGTTTTAAAGTTTTCATTTTCATTTTCCTCCCAGTGCATTTCCCTTTTTAATTCTATCATTCCAAACGCCCTATGCTTTTAAAGGGAAAAAAATGTCACTTTAATGGAAAATTTGGCAAAATCTGCCTAAAATCTGTAAAAAACTGTCAAAAATTCTATTATAACAAGTGCAGCAAATCAAATTCAGATTAAAACGCATAAATATTTGTAATCTCTGACTCCTGCATATATGCTTGAAAATAAAACAAAGACAAAGGAGCTCTCAATGATGCATATCTATTTCCGAAGCATCCAGCTTTTCAAGTGAAGTAATCTCCTCCAGTGAACATTCCCGTACTACTCCGGTTTTGGGATTACGAAATACCAGATTCATTCCGGCTGTCGATACAATACATCCGGTTGCTGCTCCCCGCATCCATGCAATCTGCGGGGAACCGGCATACCTCTGTAGAGTCTGAAGATCCTGTGTCATCTTTTCAATCTTGTCTGCCTGAAATTGATAACTACATGGTTCCACAGAAACACTCGCCAACTTAGCGTTGCATGAATAGAGTTCTAATAGAAAATGCTGGCAAAACCATAGCGCGGAGCTTTCAATTTTACCAGCATACTCGAAGTTACAGAATGTTGTTATTACGCAGCAGGACTGGGTAATGTATATTCACTATATGGTATTTTTAATTTCTTCTAAGCCTTTCATTAATGCATCTTGCACTATGCTTACATTATTACTATATTCCCTTTTTTCTCGCTTAATTATGTCAAAAAGTTCTTTTATAACACCATCCATCATAATGGTTATACCTTCAACTCTTTCTTCATTCTTTCAATTCATCGTACTCAAATATCATTATGTATCTCTCTATCCCTCAAATAAATTATCGTCTATTTCAAAATTCATACCCATTATGCGATAATTTAGCAAATGTACCAACTGGTTAAATCAATGAATCAACTTATCTCTTTTGCTTAATATAGCCAAGCATATACAATTCTACTAATTCGTTAACATCCACAGAACCCTCCACTAAGGCTACATTTTCAGCACACCACGTTTCTATAAAACTTTTCTTTTTACAATAATTATACAAAACAGCATATGCTCGAGATAATCCCGCACTTTTTGCCAAATACTCAGAATGATATTTTACATCGGCAGTGTCTCCTATTTCTATTAATGATACTTTATTATAACATTCTGTTCCAATTGAATAACTGCCCGGAGAAAGATGAGTATTTAATAATCGATGTGCATCTTGATAGAAATTATCTTTAATCAAATTTCTTAATTGTTCAACCGTTCCGTCTCTTTTGAAGGGACAAAAAAGCCTTAATGCAAGAACACAAGCTACCAAAGATGCTCGATCAGCATCTTCTGTTTCTAAAATGATTTTTTCATTACTTCGATGTATTTCCTTTATTTTTATTTGCTTTTCACTATAGTCAGCCTCCACATAGTCTTCCGGAAATGTTGAATTTGAAGACATAATAATTATTATTTCATTTTTTTCATTAATTGTACATATGTCTGTAGGTAAAATATTATTTAATACTTGCATCAATTATAATTTCTCCTTTTTTGACTTGTTCAGTAATATCCTTCAAGATATCAGCATCCAACAACTCTTGAATAGTATACCGATTTCCATCTGGCTTATATGCTAAAAACTGTTTTCCCCCACCATCAAAATCAAACCATGGAGCTATGTCTCCTGTCAGAAATTCTGTATCGTCTAATAATTCATAATACTTTATTGGAGTACTAGTTATGCTAGGATCACTAAATGGTGCCAATGAACGTTTCTCGAAAGGATCTGTAGTTGTTCCCAAAAACTCACCTGAGCTTTCCCCTATTCTCATAAATCGAGTTCCTTCTCTCAGAGTTTCATAATTAATTGATTCGGGTACAAATCCATCATAATTTGGCCAATTTACTTTTCCGGTTGCTTGATAAAAATATAAATCATTTTGATAAACATTTTTATATTTTAAATATAATTCATCTGTTGGTGGATATGCCCATCCCTGTATTCTTAATCTATCTGCACTACTTAATGTATCCCTAGAAGTCCATTCAACATTTTCGGCTCCAAACATCTCTTTATAAGCCTCGTAATGTTCCTCTCCCGATAAGCAGTATCGATTACTATTTGTAGATACACCCTTTCCCTCACTCTCATTTCTCGGAGGCAATACCGCCTCTGGTTCCTCTATCGGAGGACGAGTAACCTCTTTTCCTCTCGCTCGCAGGATCTCTTCGCACTCATCGCCCGTAATTCCCATCGTTTCGATCCGGCTGATGGTTTTCTTCTCGCTATCCGTGAAGTGCTCTATTGATCCTTCCTTCTGATAGCGCATATACAGTTCCAGATCGTCCGTAGGAACTTCTTTTCCCAGCTTCGTAATATCTATTTCCGAAGCATCCAGCTTTTCAAGTGAAGTGATCTCCTCCAGTGAACATTCCCGTACTACCCCTGTTTGGGGATTACGAAATACCAGATTCATTCCGACTGTCGATACAATACATCCGGTTGCCGCTCCCAGCATCCATGCAATCTGCGGAGGAAGTCCCATTGCTTCAACACCGTAACCTACCGTATATGCACTTGCCGAAGAGGCCACTTCCACTAACATCGTCTTACCAAATGCCTTACACAGTTCTTTTCCGACAAGACCGGCTCCCTTCATGGCTGCAAGTCCTTGCCCGAAGGTAAACATATCGACAATCGCTCCTGCCATCTTCTGGTATTTTTGTGCCTCTGTCAGTCTTTCTCCGGTAATCAGATCTGTTCCTGTAAAAAATTCGATCACAGGCTTCACGATTGTTATATCCAATAACCCGGACAGGAAATCCCGCGCCGGATGATATGCCTCATGATTGAATTCTCCAGACGTTAAGTAGTTGCGGATACATGTCTCAATATCCAATACTGATTTTTATGTTTTTAATACCGCATTATGAAGTTGTTATTGGATAAAGAAAACGCATTATTCCTCAAGCACTAAATTCCATGAAAACAATGCGTTCTATTTTTTGAAGAAACAGTATTAAATTTTGATTTAGGTTTGGCGAGAATCATTTTGATCATTTTCTATGAATACTACATTATGCCATGCAAATAAATTTTTTAGCACCTATTCAATTTCTATTGGATTTCTACACTCTCCTACTATTTTTTACTATAAAATACATCTGCATTTTCAAAACTAAACAAGTGTCTATTAATTAACATCATGGATTCTTAATTATTTGAATATTTTCCCAGTATTACTATCTAAAAAGAATTTCCTTCCATTCTCTTCTACTAATTCTACATCCGTTCCAACTTTACAATCATATATTGCAATGATTGCTGGTTCAATATTGGCAACTGTATTAAAATCACATATA
>ERZ791919.518-NODE-518-length-41468-cov-6.599498_pt1 | contig 41468 bp, 51 predicted proteins | sample MGYA00510137_ERZ791919 | MGnify/ENA primary metagenome ERZ791919 (study PRJEB30046, sample SAMN00792059) | human gut metagenome | study: EMG produced TPA metagenomics assembly of the A metagenome-wide association study of gut microbiota in type 2...
TGTTTTGACACCCGGCTACGGTGCTGTTTTGACACCCGGCTACGGTGCTGTTTTGGAACTCTGAACATTCAAAGTTGAATCTATAATAACACCGTTTCGCCCTGTTATTGACAAATATTTCTTTTTTTTCCAATATTCCTTTTTCTGTCAAACTTTTAAGGCTACGCAAAACGTTTTTATCAGTAATTCCCGTCCATTCTGCAATATATTCAGTTTTTCCCATGAACCACGAATTGCCGTCTTGCGAATATCCATAGACAAGTGCGGTTATTATCAACTCACTACCTTTCAAATCTAATCGTGTACGTAAAAATCCGGGAATTGTTATGTAATTATTTTCTTTCATTTTCTCTATTGTTTAGATAGTTAACCATTGAGATATAATCATCAATAACATTTTTACTTATCCATTCTCTCCCTTGATATGAAAATAGTTTTTGAGCCACTTCGTTTGCATCATTATATGATTGTATAATACTTTCTAAATCATAATTATTGCAAACCTCACGTAATCGGTAAATTGCTTGCCCAAATGTATATACATTGAACAATCTTTGCCCGGCTGGGCTAATATCCGAAATCATGCTATTAGCCAATATTTCGGCTTTTTCTTTGTCGTCAACTTGGAAAAGAATTAAATGCGTTTTATCGGGTATTTTTGCCGCTATCAAATACGGGTTCTTTGTTATTCCTATCCTTATAATTTCATTTGAAACATCATTGCACAACCAATAAACGTGCAATTGTCTTGGTACAATGTTGAAACATAACTTTGCGTACCCTTTTTGTAAATACTCATTGTATTTCATAAATAAAAAAAGAAAAGCCCCACAATTTGAGCCGCTACGCATCAAACCCGGGGCATGCTAAAATTAGCAATATATTGTTCAGTCGGTAGCGGACGACTGATTTTATTTTCATACCGCAAATATAGCGGTTTTATTTCAATCCAACAACTTCACGGGCTTAAAAGCTTCTGTCACTTTACGCAAATTCCCCTCGCTTTCGTTTGGGACGATGGAAACGACTGGATAACGAGAACGGATTCCGGGTTTTTGAGAAACGGCAAATTGCACATTCATGTCCCAAACTATCCCCTTGACAAACCCCCGTTCCTGCAATATGGCATCGAACGTGTCACGTATATTGGGAATTGTTGACGCCGTACCCTTTGTTATGAACTGCCAAACCCCGGCGACCCCACGAACCAAAGGAATAATAAACGTTACGGTCAACGTGACAACCCAACCGTCGCCACCTTTCAAAACAGAACGGTTCGGGTGCTTTTCTGCAACGCCTGCCATTAAATTGGGATAATCCTTTGTGCTATATTGGCAATACTGTTTTCCATTCCACACAAAGAACGTTTCCCCATCGCCGTATGCAATGCGTCGTCCGTCGTCATCACTATATTCATACATTTCATTGCATACTTTTTCCGGGTCATCGTCCGGGAAAACAATTTGGATTGTTTGCGGCTTTTCTCCGTATGCTTGTGTAAACAATCCGGCATATTTCCCAGTTGGAATAAAGTAATCAACACTTTTCGGATATTCTTTTCCATTCTTTCCGACCTCTTTTAATCCCACTTTAACAAACCCCACACGAGGCAACACGACACGTTTAACGCCGGGGGTTGGTCTGTTTATACGTCCTTTCATACTCAAATTTCCATTTCATCGTTTAACAACTCCGTTTTTTCTGCCTTAACAACGTTTTTTTCTGAACCGCCCACGTTTTTAGGCTGTTTTAAGGCGTTTTCAGACGTTTTTTTCTCTTTTGGCACAATTGTACGTTTTACCGTTCTTTTTGCCTTGACGGGCTTGTTTTCCGCCTCATTTCCTTTTTTTCGTGTGGTTCTCTTTATTGTCTTGGCTTTCGCTGGCTCCGGCGTTGGTTTTTGGCTTTGCTCCGGTTTCGGTTTCAAATCCTCAACGGCAACGGCTTTGTCGGGTCCCGGCTTTTCCTTTTCTGCTGGGGCTTTACTCTTTATCAGTTCCGCCAAAGTCAACGACGTCACATTGTCGTTCAAGTCTGTTTCCCCATCCAAACATATAACCCCGGAAACGGCTGTAAACGTGTTGTCCCTTTTGGCATCTTCAATTGCCGCCAATTCCAACAGATACGTGATTTTCTGTGCGTTTGGGCTGTCCGTTTGGTCTTTCAAATTGTACGTTGGTTTCTTTCTCCAATCTTTCGGCGAAAAGTTAAACACACGTTCAATCGGCACGTCGGGGAAATTTTCATTCCACATCATTTTATACAAATGCAATTGTATTTCCGCTTCCTCATGAAAACCTTTTCGTCCGCTTTTGAAATCCACAATTGCGTTTATGTAATCTTCAGAACCGGGCTTTGTCAACATCGTACACGGCAAATCAATCATTCCGGCGTAATTATAAACTGGGTTTACCAATGCTATTTCAACAGCCAACGGCTTCACGTCGTAGTCCAGCACGAATTGAGCGAACGCCAAAACGTCTTTTTTTAAATCGTCCGCATAATAGATGAAATCGGCTGGTAATTTGTTGTTATCAATATATTCTTTCAATTTGGCTTTCAAGCCGTCCAAATCATAAACCCGGTTAATTATAAGTTCTTCAAACTGGGCGTGCATGAATGTACCATACGCCGCCCGTTCTGCCTTGTATCGCTCCGCCTCGTCAATCCCCTTGTCGGCAATCCATTTTATCAGAAACGGCGATTGTGGCATGGTCTGCGACAAAATGGTTGTAACCGACGGATAAAATTTCGGCGTTCCGTTGTCGTCAAATTTGTAATAGTAGCGGTGCCCTTTGCTGTTTAGCTGCCAAACTTTATAAGGCGGTTCAATCAACGCTCCATCAAAAAACATTGCTGTCATTTCCTCAACCGTCATGCCCGGTATCATCTCAAACACTCCGGTTGGTTGTTCCGGTTGAACCTCAACAAGTGAGGGAATAATCGTTTGGTGTTCCTCGTTAACCTCCGGGAACATATCCGGGGCAACATTGCCGACGGTTCTCGCAACCTCTTTTACCGGGTTGCCCGGTTTATCGCTCTTGGTTCTCATTATTTATTTTTTTTTATATTCTGGAATTCCACATAAAACCATTACAGCGCATAGTGCAGCAAATAACAATTGCCCCGGGTTCCAAAATGCGCCAATCAAACAACATACCCCCAATGCTCCAAATATACCGATTATGGCTTTCGCTTGGAACAAATCGGTAAACATAGTTTCGGTTACGGATTCCAACCATTTCATAAACTTATTTTTCATTATTGCCGTCCTCCATGCCAAATAAATAATCCGCTGAACAATCCAGCATTTCACAAAGTATCACGACCCATTCCGGAACGATTCTTTTGGTCGTTCCATTACATAGATTCGTCATGTTGACTTGCTGTGCGCTTTCGCTTGCACCCTCAAAAAGACGGGCGGCAATGTCTTTTTTCAATACCTTTTTTCCGTTTGCCTCTGAACGGGCAATTGCTTCATTCACTCTTAATTTCATATCTTTATTTTTTAATGGTTAATATTCCAATTGATAATTCATTGCTTTGTTGTCTTACTATCATAATATTTCGCACTATCCCCGTGCGTGGGCTTTAAGTTTATTGCAAAGATACAAATATTTTTTTAATTACCAAAAACAAATACTTTTATTTTGTATTTATTTTTTTGTCTGATTTTGCAATTTCATGGAAACATCATATTTTTGTGTACCGCATAAACCAAAATATCGCTCTCGGTTACTGCGTAAACAACCCCAGCAACATATATTCCATGTTCCGGGGTTGTTTTTTAATGATAGACAATTTACCCAATTTGAAATAGAAACGCTTCGTCGGTTATTTGTTCAATATTTGGTATGCTTCTTTTATTGTATTATTTTTTGTTACTCCTAACTTTTTAAGTTTTCGCATATCTTTTACAGTAAAATACAAATCTATATAACCTTTCCAATTATTGAACTCTCCAAATTGTTTTACCAACTCTAAAAAATATGTTTTTGTTTCCATGTTCATTTGAATTTATTCCGGGAACCCGCCCAGTCGGATATTATTTATTGTAGAATGAAATTTTGATACCACGACGCAATTTGCATACGGTTTTGCCGTCCTTACCATTGAACGCACGGCGCAACATCTTGTTTGCCATTTCAACGCCAATCAATTCAATCAATCCTTTTACGCCGACCAGCTTATTAATCTTGTTTCCGTCAACCATTCCGTTAACCTTGATGCGGAAATTGCGATTGATTGATTTTGTTGAATATTCCAAACCGTTGTAAATTGTTGTTGTCATTTTTATTTTCTTTATGTTCGAGGAAAACGCCCCGTCGTTGTTGTTTGACAATGCAAATATACAACCTTTATTTTTAATTACCAAAAAAATTTCTTTTTATTTTGAGCAAAACGCATAAAAATTTTTTCTTTTGGTTCAAAAGATAGTTATTTTTGGCGAATTTTCGTTTTAACGGACTTTCTTTGCCGTAGTATAACTTTATCCATCGGAATAAAAAAAAGCCCTCTGCGGGGCTAAAAATGGGCAAAACGGAAAAAGCCGGGGAAAACCCGGCTAATCCTTGAAAACAATCTTTAATTATGTGGTCAAATGTAATTCGATACAAAGATCGTTATTTTTCAATTTCTATATATTCAACCCCTATTATTTTTGTATGCGGGTTTCTGCTGATAATATCAATTTCCCGGCTCTTTATTTTCTTGGTTTTCCAAAGGAATCCTAAAAACCGCCGATATTGTACGGTCTCCGCAATTAAAATGCTATCACGATTTATAAATGTCCCGGTAAACTCCCCGTCCGGCGTCGTGCATCCTTTCAATGAAAACCACGGGTCGGAAATATCGACGCATCTTAAAACAACTGTATCTCCGGGCAAATATACAATGCTGTCCCGGACGGTTCCCCGCAATTTGGCTATTGTTTCCACCTGTGCTGTTGTTACAGCTTCCAAATCCCGGTTCTTTGTCTGCAAAGTCTTTATCAACTCCGCATCGCTGGTCCGGTATTTTTCAAACTCTGACAATTTCAGTTCCAAAACCCCAACTTTGGCGGCGTTCAAACTATCTTTCGTTTGGTACTGGGTAACGTCTTGCAATAGCGTTTCCGTGTTGGTCCTGTATTTGTCCCTTTCCCCGGTCAACGTATCAATCCGGGAACGTTGCACACATATAGTGACAACGGCGGCAACCGCCAAAGCAATCGCCGCTATTATTATATACTTCCTCATGGCTGGTTGGCTGTATAAACTAAATGGCTGTTTCCCTCTGTCGTGCTTAACGTCAATAGGTACTTGCCGCCATCAACAAAAATCAATCCGTTTATTTCATCTTCGGACAACTCAATTTGAGTAAATGCCAAAACAACCCCATCAATGAAAACTTTTGGCGTGTTGTGCAACGGGTCTGCATTTGCCGCCGCAATGAAATTGTCTATATCTCGCTGCGGGTTGGTTACTTTCTTTGTGTTTTCGGTGTTATCCTCAACCGTAACAACGAAAATATCATCATTACCGTTTATTATCGCCTCGAGCAATGGCGTTATATTTAACCCGGCTTGGGTTCCTTGACTTGCAACGAACGTTTGCAAGTATTGTTTTTGTTCCTGCTTTGTCATTTCAAAATCTTTTTAATGGCTAAATAATGAATTTTTGCGATACGCTCACGCCCTGCATCCGATAGCATCAAACGGCAATCCTTTTCATTATCGAAGAAAAAGTTTTCGGACAATACCGCTGGGCAAGCTGTATGGCGTAGAATGTAGAATTGGCTTTCTTTGTCCGGATCGCCGTCTGTATGGTCAAAGCGCATTTTCCAACCATCCGGGGCAAACTCTTTTTCCGCCTCTTTACAAAGTATGGTTGCTATTGCATCCGCTTTCGTTTGCCCTGCGCTGGTATAGCATTCCCACCCAGTGCCGCCCCCGGCGTTCCCGTGGACGCTGAACAAAACGGCATTGTTGCCACAACCTGCGTGGATAACGTTTGCACGGCGGCAACGTTCCGTCAATGATATGTCGGTTTGTTCCGGCACCAAAATTTCAAACTTTACGCCATCGGCTTTTAACATCGCCGCAATGCGGCGTACAATGTCACGGTTAAACTTCCATTCGAACAACTGGGAACCGTCGCCCCAAACCGGGGAACGCTTCCCGGCTGTTTCTTTTCCGTGTCCGTTGTCAAGAATTATAACTTTACTCATTTTATTTTTCTCCTTTCTTTTTATCGTTTTTAATTTTATCCGGGTCGTCCCCAAACTCTTTTTCTAACCTTTCAATTATCGGTTGCAAATGCGACGGCAAAGCCCTTGCAAATTCCAATCTTATAACATGGTATATAATACGTAACGCCAATTCCTTGGGGTAGGCAACAATCAGATTGCGGAACGCATTTTGTAAATACACATACATAAAAACATACGTTAGCGTTTTGACAACGACAATTGCCGCTTGGTCGTCGCCGCAATTCTTCATGATTACAAAAATCGCCTCCACAATAAACAGATACAAAAGCAATTCGCACAATGCGTTTTTAAACTTGCGGAACGAAAAGTTTTTGCATCGCACAATTGCCACGCCGTCCGCCCTCATTCCCGCCCAAATGTTGAACGCAAACATCACAACCAAAGCATAGACAAAACCCTTTGTGGGGGTTAGATACCCCAATACCGGGCTAACCGTGGAAATGACGATAATACGCCATTGTTCCAAATTCAATTTATCAATCATTTTCTTTTTTATTTTAATAGGGGAAATTTACCCGTGATTTCCCCCCGATTTTTTTACTTATTTTGTCCCAATTCTAATTTGGCTTTAGCCTTGCATTCTTCGCAAAAAGCGAAATATACCCGATATTCTTCGGGCTTTTCGTCTTTTTGTCTTAATATACCCAGTTCCTCACTTAAAGAATACCTACGTCTAATTAAGTCATTCACTTGGTTTCCGTAGTCTTCTTCATTCCTAATATTAGGTATTTCATCCACTTCCTCGCACTGCTCTACTGACAGACCGATAGCAAGTCCCCGTTTGAAATAATTGTTTGTTCCTATGATATGCACGTACTTCCCCGCCGTGCTGAAAATCTCGTTGTTCTGGTTCGTAATCATAATTCTTGTTTTTTATGCTGATACTAATGTTACAATTCCCCCTTTTGCCTCCAACGCCGCCACTATGTCGGCATCATCTTTCAGACGGGCATAGGCGGTGGGATGGAGTGTGATTGCTATGCTGCCTGCTGCCGCTCCGCTCGGTGGGTTGGCGTTAGTTATCATATACAACACTGATTCCTTGCTGAGATTGGGCGACACTGCAAAAGTGTGTGACTTGTTGATTCTCGCCATTCTTATCTCTTCGAGTAATGGGCATTTGCCGAACGGTTGCCCATAGGAGAAATTGAAATTAGACGGATTATTATCATTGTAACGCCAAACCCCAATAACTCTCCTTAACTTCGGCATATCTTTTTGTGCAACAGCTTGTGTTGAAGCTACATACATAACACGGGTATCGTTCGATTGCTCCGCAATACAGAGGACTTCCACAGATGAACCGCCTATGCCGTTAGATAATGCGCTTATTAAATCTGCTCGATATAGACTTGGTAAATTTGTACGCATTTTCGGAGGTAGTGTTAGCCATCCTGCATTATGTGACGCAGTTCCAACATCTTTTTGCCATTGCGTGTATATCGCCCTCATTTCCTCCTCGGTAATGTCCGTCAATCCGTTCAACTCATAGTACCCTGTTGCCTCGTTGTACTTCGCACCCGCAGAGATGTACAAGTCACGGAGTGTGCCGAAGGTGGTATCATATATAACCTTAGGGTCTTCGGGTACACGTGTTAATGCTGTAGTTACAAGAACCTCATAGAGTTTGCCGTTGGAGAACCATCTCGTGTGCTGTACAAAGGTGCGCGGCTCCACAAAAACGTCACAGACAGGCGCCCGATAGCCTCCTGTTGTTATCAAATCGCCCACTTCGGGAAGTTGCGCCGCTAATCCTGTGTTTCTTCCCGCAATAGAGAACGAGTACGCCTCCGTAATTGAATTTTCTATTGTTACAGCCTTTACCGTATCAAGTGCCAATAATAAATCACCATCGTATTCTCTTTTACAAGTTTGGAGTATATAGTATGGATTATTACTCTTTACAGCAGTAAGGTCATTTTTCAATACTATTCTTGTATACGCATTAGCCGTGCCGGATTCCGGTATGAGTATATCTGTATATTCGTCCGGATCCTCTTGGTTGCGCAATGCGGTGATTGTGATAAATCTTGATTCATCATCCGTAACTTCCTCCATTAAGTCACCGGTTTGCGGTTTTACCGGGTATACCACGCTGTACATCCTATAAACCTTCGGTGTCAATAAATTTTTTATGTTGGCTTCTGACAAATCGGGCGTGAGGCTTTTAATATCACTTGTATATATATTACGTTTCGGCGAAACCTTGCTCCACGGCACTTCCAATGTTGCCGTATCGTTAGATGTAGTATAAGCAAAAATATAAGTATCGCCGTCATATTCTACAGTAACCGAATATACACCGCTTATGCGTTGCGCACTTGTAACAGTAGCCCACAGTGGCGCAGTACGAACAGGCACTCCCGATAATGAGCCTATTAGTATACGGTCCCCGGCTTTCGGATTGGCAAATACTTTATTCTGTATTGCCGGGACATCGATATATAAGTCGTCGAATACATCAAAACTTGTTTGGAATTTCGGGAGAAGTGCCTTGGTTATATCCGAACCGTCCGGCAAGGATGTAAAGCCGGATTCATAAAAATCAAAGAAGTAAGGAATATCATGTACAAGGCTCATTCCCGCAGCTCCTGCTGTACCGTTACCGGGGCTAACTGCCGGAATAGCCTTGGTCTTTTCCGCTTTACTGCCATTAACGATATCAAGTGTTTTATATTTCAAGATTATTTCATCTTGCTGTGTAGTTTCAACGTTTATCAAAGCTGCGTCATCATTGTCGCCGATAACATAATCCGTCATATTTGTATAGAAGTCGTCCACCTCTTTCAATGTATTAACTTGCTCTTTCGTCATCGCACCATTGTTTGCTGGTGTCGCCGCTTCAATGCTCAATTCGGAAGCTGCTTCCGTGCCGTCGGCATTAAGTGTCGGCACTGAAAGAACCACGCCTGTACCTTTTGTAACGGCGGCTACATTACCCCCCATCAACAAGGGCTTTTTGATAGTCGGATGTTGTATGGGCAAACTTGCCTTGACCCACGTTCCGGCTGTGTCCTTAGTGAAAACCGCCATTTCGGACGCATCGACTTCGATGTTGTTGAAGTTCGGGTATGTGCCTTGTGTGGCGGCGAGATAGAACAGACTGCCGTCCGTATCTGCCGGCACCGTGCTTGGCACAGCCACGCCGCCGAACTGGGCATTGTCGCCCAAGTTATCAACAATGCTTATCAGTGTATGCTGCATTATTGCGCCCGTAATCTCTCGGTTGCCGTTGGTCTTAATCACATCGGCAATCGCTTTCTTTAGTTTAGTCCAATTCGTCATAATTAAATGCTTTAATCGTTATTGAAAATCGTTATTGAAATCGTTATTAAAATCCCCGCTTATCGGCTCTACCAATTGCCCTATCTTTTTAACGACGGTTGCCGTCTTAAACTCTATTTCCACGCTCGCCAAATCTCCCTGCGTCTGCCATTTTGGGGTAATTAAGAACGTGTCGCAATAGTATTCCCTGCCGTATTTATCCGTTATATGTATATAATCAGCCATACGAATGAATCGCATGACATCGCATAAGTATTCCGGTGCCAATATAGTACATTTGAACGTCTTTACAGATATTTGTTTTTCCGGGAAAAAATAGCCATCCCTTTCTTCTCCGTCCTCTTCAAATTCGTAATCCGGCTTTCCTAACTCTGTGCAAAGATATAAGATATTTTTGAAAGTCGGGTTCCTATACACTATTTGCCCAGCGTCAAATACTAAATTTTCAATGTCCCACCAATCAATTCTCAAATATCCGGAAACGTCTTGCACAACCGTAAACATTTCGGAATACCATGTCTGAACGCCATCAGATAACCGCAAATAATAGATTCCGTCAAGCTGGTTTAATGGCATGGGTAATATTGCCGGGTATAGTATGACATCATAGCCCAATGACTGAAACCGGACAACTTGCAATCCGGTATTAATCATGTTTGAAATTATATCTGCAATTTGTTGTCCGGTCTTATCGTACATGACAACCGACGTGACATTATTTTCACGTGTCTTTCTTATTATTTGGAACGGCAACAATCGGTCTGCCGGGGCAAACAATGGGTATATTCGCCCGTATGCGTAACTTTTCCGGTGGTTCTGCTGTTCTATTGACGTGTACCACGGCAAAACGCTTGTATTATTATTCTGTATCATATTTCAATGTTGCTTTAATACTTCTACTACACAAATTTACTGAAAGTTTGTCAACTTGCCCATTCCCAATGAATGTTTTAACTAATTGCATGGGATTTGGTTCTGTTTTCCCCGCCGGGAAATTGATTGTTTGTTTTTTCTTTCGTTCAACACTTATTGCATATTTTCCTATTCCATTAATAATCAAATTCTTTGCTGGCATATCATACAACCAGTAAATAGGCTGTATGTTGATATAAGCCAAAAAACCATTCTGCAAATAATAGTCTGCCCCATCAACGGTTTGTTTAGTAAATGGTAATTCCCACGTCGTACCGTTTTGCACGGCTGCGAACAACGCAAAACCATCGGGACTAATTGCGGAGGGGTTTAATAACATCAAATCAATATCAGACGTAAAATTTGATATGTTTATTTCCTCGATTTTGCCCGCTGTCACATATTTAGATGTAACTTCAATTGGCAACCCCTCAAAAGGTTCTGTAACGTCGTCCATCCATTCAAATTGAAATCTTTCCGCCATATCTACCTTATCAAACGAATATTCTGACGTTGCGAACGCCCATTTTTTCCCATTTCTGACGTTTTCTAATTCCGTCAAATCATAACCAATAATCGGCGTTGAACTATAAGAACCACCATTTAGGAACCACTTTATTTGCTCAATTTTAAACTTGCCATCCTCGATATACCAGTAGCATTTGAACGTATCACGCAGCATGTTCGTAATTTGCTGCAATGTTATTGGTGCCTTTTGCGCTGGGGTCTGATATTCCCCGTTTACAATATTGCTTTTTGGGCTTATGAACAAACGAAACGTCCAATTTGATATTGGATTGCTCGACGAATAAAGGAATTGGCTATACTCCGGTGTTGCCTCATGCTTAATTTCCGGGGCGAACTGCCGCAACAGAACATTTATACATGACGCTAAACTGAATGTGTCACGCAACGTGTATGTCTTTCGTGCTTTTTTCTCCTCTATCCAATCGAACATATAAAATCCAAACCACAACGACGCATAACGCCACGTTGAACGTGCAATTGGATAAAACTTTTGTCCATATATAGAATATGGCGGAACAAAATATTTATCATTATCAGCACGCCCGTACGGCGTGGGTTCGTCTGAATATCTGTTTGACAAATATGCAACATCTATTGCATACCCTATCGCCCTATGATAATTCCTGTTATTGTCTACAATATCACTGCTTGGTATCGGATATGTATTCAAATCGTCGATTTTGTCAACATCGCACAAATACCGTGCATATACGTTATAGCTCTTCATATCCGCATGGGCTGTCCCAGTTGCGCCACTTCCATCTGCTGCCGGAATATCAAATTCCAAAATATCAAAAGGTTCTCCAGTTGTTAACCTCGTCCAAGAATACAAAATCTTATCGTCTGAAATTCTAACTATCGCAACGGAAACAGCCCCAAATGGGGTGCCTTGGATTTTCCCCTGCATAACATTAATATAGTAATCGTCGTTATCAGGCGAATACAATTTACCCGTTAATGAACCGGGTTTGTCTGCCTCTGTCAATCTACCCGTATATAACCCGTTTACGTTTGGGTTCGTGTCTCCCGTTATCTGTATCTCTTTCAAGACATTACACAAGGCGAAATAATACGTATGAACTAAGGCGTTTTGGTCTGTGACAGCGTTTGCGTCTTGCTCCCAATTTGTCCCGCCCAAAAAACAAGAAACGATACTATCACCAGGGACGTATATTTGAATTAAAGGACGTTTTTTTATATTTACAAACTGAATTTCCGGGGCTAACTCAATCAAATTATACTCCTTTTCCAAACCAGCCAATACGTTATTATATTCATCCACTGTTTCCAGCTGTACTTCAACGGTTTTGTCGTCATCATTAAATGTGCAATCGGTTTTCATGAACTGGCATTTATAATAAGGATCATAAGTTTGTCCGTAATCATTCGTTATTTCAACAATCAAATTAAAAACATTATCAAACGGTTTCAATTTGATATACTGCCAATCATTTCTAATAAAGGTTATTTTACTGGACAATTTCGCCCGGTAAAATCTTTGGTTTGTTTCCAACTCATAATCCTTTGCCAAATCATCTTTATAAATTGGAAAACACTCTGTCCGTTCAAGCATATTTACGCCAACAAGCTCTTGTACTGCTGACGCTGTGCCGTTGGCAATATCCGATATTTGCATATTACATCGCATATATTTCGCCCCGCTTGGTATCGGTATTGAAACGTTTGTTCCGCTTCCGCCAAATCCGCTTATATACTTGTAATCCGCATCATAAAAACAACCTCCGCTTGTTGACAGATACGAAAATAGTATATTGCCCCCATAGCGTTCAATGCCGATAAAATCAGAATACGCCCAATTAGCCAATTCGACAAAATTTCCGGAATTGTTGACTATATAGCCATAATTCCAAAAGGCATTTGTAAAAAAGAATCTGTACTTCTTCATGTTAATAACGTCTTTTTAGGTTTTTATATACTTCAACAACTTTCCCGGTCCCGTCGTTGTAATACCGTCTTTTGTTCTGCTCCTTAATTTCTCTTACGTCGTTTTTAAGGTCGTCAATTGATTGCGTGGTATTGGTAACAGATATGACAACGCCGTCTTGATTGTAGGCATTTAGATATTTTTGGGCAAATGTTCCTCGGTTCAGACTATTAATAATATCGGGTATGAATTTTCGGAAACGCCGTGAACCTCGTTTGTTTATTACTGCAAAAAATTCTCCACCCTCCGCACGTCTGCGGGTGCCATCCGGCTTCGTACCTAAATCAACATCTTTTCCGCTTTGGTGCGAACCTCCGGACAAATATTCAACCGTTCCGTCGCCGTACGTTTCCGTCCCCCCAGTCTCCCCGGTCTGTTTAGCCAGTTGCGCCGCCTTGATTTTTGACGCCGCAAAACTTGCCCACATTACGGCAATTGCCGGGATTGCCAACGGAAAACCCAATTGCGACCAAATCAACGCCGTTGCTGATACCATATTTCCGATTTGCTGCAACGCTTGTATGGCTGCTTGTTGTTTTTGGGCTTTCTGCTGTTCTTTCAACGCCTTTTCTTGGTTCTTTTTAGCCAAATCCAGCTCTTTTTGCGCCTGCGCTACATTATTAGCGTACCCGTTTGCCCTTGCTTCCAATTCTGCATCCAACGCCGATTGTGCTGCGGAAACTTCTTTGTCTGCTTGTTCAACTGCTGCATCAGCCGCCGCAATACGTGCCGCCGTAAATGTATTTAGCGCATCCAATGCGTACTGCATTGACGTATTGATTGCTTCCTTTTGGTCGTCGTCCAAATTCAAGCCGAATAACCCGTATATGTCTGTTCCTCTTTCCTCGCCTTTTGACTGTTCAATTTCTTGGTCAATCTTTTTAATTGTGTTTTGGATTGTTTGCACCTCAATGTCAGACAACTTATTCGCTGCTTGCTCGTTTAATTCTAAAACCTTTTGCAAACGTGCCTTTTCTGCTTGCAAACGGTATTGGGTTTTCCGTGCTTCCGAATTTCTTAACAAATCAAATTCCGATTGTGCCAATTCTTGCTGTTGGTCAAAGATCTTTAATTGCGCTTGCAAATATTCATCGGCGATTGCGCTTTTTTTAACGTCGAATCCAGCATTAATCACTCCTACGTCCTGCTGTTGCCCGGTCGGCTTTTGCGCATTCTGCAACAATGCTGTCTGCCTTTCATTCTCGATTAACTGCATTCGCAATTGTCGTTCTTGCTCGCTTCCCTGCTTAACCGCTTGCAAGCGTAATTCAATGCCATCTTTCTGCAATGCCAATTCCTGCAACTGTCGTTCTTGCTCTATTTTCAACAACGCCTTTGTCTGCTGTTGTTCCAACGCCGTAATCGTTGCGTTTATCGCCTCTCGCCCGGTTTCGCTCAAATCCTTTTCGGTCTGTAATTGGTGTTGCAAATCCTCAATCTGCCGTGTATACTGATATTCCGTTTGTTTCCGACGCTTTGCCCATTCGTCGGTTTCCAACTGCAATTGTGCGTCCTGCAATTTTCGGGTCGCTTCCAAATTCTTTCTATAAGCCGCTTCAATCTGCTTTGTCTGCTGCCCTACCGTCTTTCTCGTTTTGTTTCTACCCCTCGTTACGGTTGGGTTCTGCGTCGTCACGGGCTTATCTGTTTTGGGCGTTGGGACATCTCCGACAGAAACCGGGATTGTTAACGGTTTTATTTTCTTCTGCATACCCTCTAATCCCTCCTTGAAATTTTCTGTCATGTCTTTAACTTGCGCTTTAACCAAATTTCCGTATGCTGCGGCATACTCTGACAATCCTTTTTTAACGTCGTCAAAATTCAACGTGAACGCTCCCTTTAATGCGGTCCCGGTCGCTTTGACTATATCAATAAAGAATCCAAACAGATTTCCCAACGTATCAAATGCGTTTTTGAATCCAGTAACAATTCCATTCCAAATCGCACGTATCAAAACACTTTCGTTGTATAGCTCAATAAAGTAGTTGATAACATTAATAACCCCTTTTATTATCGCCGTCAATCCTTGGGTCACAAAAACTTTTGCTTTCGTTGTCAACGTTTCAAAATTTCCTCCGGTGGCATCAAACAACCCGGACAATGCGTTTTGTAACTCGATTTGGCTTTGCAATTGTTCCTCTTGCAATTGCCCCAAAACTCCAGCTTTCCCTTTCACATCATCCATATTTGTTGATATATCTTTGAGTGTACGCAAATACTGCAATCCAGCGTCCTCTCCAGGACCCCCGAATATGTCTGCAATTGCAGTCCCGACCGTTGCCGCATTATCCGGCAATTCTGCCAATTTTGCGGAAACATCTTGTATGACATCAAACGTTGTTTTGGTTCCTGTCTGCAAATCTTTCTGCACTTGCTCCGACGAAATGCCTATACCGTCCAAAGCCGCCGCCGTCGCCGTTGTCATTTCACGCAAACGCAAATTCGCCTCCTTGATTGCGTCAACGCCCTTGTCGGAGAAGATACCCATTTTGTTTGTTTCGGCAACAATGGCAACAAATTGGTCTGCGGATATTCCCGCCTCCTTAAAATATGCCGGGTACTCTTTCAACGTGTCTAAAAATTCCCCGTTCGCATCTGCTCCGGACACAAAACCATCTTTAACCAATTCCAACGCCTCATTCGTAGAAATACCAAACTGTTTTGACAATGCGTTTGTTGCAATCAGTGTTTCTTGGAAATCTGCGCCGAACGAATCTGAAACGGCTTGCACCTCGTTTCTAAACGCTTTCAAATCATCGCCGCTTTTCCCGGTAAATTGTTGCGTCAGCCTTGTTGCCTCAACTAATCCGGCGTTGTAATCGTACCACCACTTGAACGCCGCACCAGCCGCCGCAATCCCGGCAATTGCCAAAAATACGGGGTTTGAAAGCAAACCCAACAAAGTTTTCCCCAATGCCTTTGCCCCATCGCCTATTGCTGTAAATACTTCCTTGCTTTCAGTGCCGCCACGACCCAAGGCTAAAAGGCTTTCGCCGAATGAATTGTTAAGCCCCAACGTTTGTTTCAATTTATCGCCATACGCAATTATGGCGTTGGACGCTTCTGTATAGTTACCAACGTTCAATTGATATTTCCCGGTCGCCTCCTGCAAACGCTTCATTTCTTCGTACATGTCTCGTGTCTGCTCAACCAACTTCCGCCCCTCCTCGGTATTTTCTCGCTCGGCTTTCGTCATGTTGTTCAGATAGATTTTATTCAAAGAATATTGCGCTGAAAGTTTATTGTAACTTCCCTCCGCTGACTGATTGATTTTGACAACAAGTTTGTTTATTTGGTTGGCTTCTTGCTGTGCCAGTTTTAACTCCGCCAACTTCTTTGCATTTTCGCTTTCGGCGAATGACAAATCACGTTGCGCACGAGCCAAACGTTCCGCATCGTCTGCGGCTTTTTTGGTTGTATTTCTGCCGTCCTCGGTTGCTCCGGAAACCTTTTGCAGAACCGCCGCCAACTGAATTGCTTCCGTCCTAATATTTTTCAACGCATTTGTATATGTGTCCGAAAGCTCATCCAATTGCTTTATCAAATCAGTAATTGAATTATCGGGACTTACCAAATCCGAATATTTAATTGGGTTATTGTTGTCTGCCATACGACTATTTGTTTTGTTATTCTCGGGCAATTTGCCCTACAATCAATTTTCTTTTCTCAAATATATAAATTATCGTCTGAAAAATAAAACGCCTTAAATCGCATTATTTTGGCTTTTTCAGTCTGCTTGCTTTTTTCGCTTGCTCCTTAATGTATTCAAAGGCGTTGTAATATTCCAAAACGGTAAATTTTTTCGGGTCAACGTGCAAATTTTGTGATAGAATCAAACACATATTCTCAAATTGTCTGTCATGCTTAATTTCCACGCCATCCGACCCGGTAAATTCTTGTGGGTTGAAATACGTTATCAACTCAACCATTATGTCGTCAATCTCTTTTGCGTCCGCCTCGGTTGTCCGACCATCTATGATTGTGCGCAATACGACAATCGTTCTTTGTTTCAATTTATCGTAATAATCTTTCAACATCGCATTGTCAAACAACCGAGGAAAATACAAACGCAATTCATCGTCTATTTTTTTTTTAACCGCATCCAGTTGGGCGGTTATCTCTGAATGTGGGACATCTGAAAAAAGATTGATTGTTTTCTGCAATCCGTCGTCGGACAAATCATTTAACGGCGTACCGTTTACAGATTTTACCAATACGGCAAAAGCCAAATGCCGAGGGGAAATCTCCGATTGAACGAAATACACATTTTGGCGCAAATTCTGCAATTCCGCAATCGCCAAATTTGGCGTCGTGCTGGCTGCATATCTTATCGCCTTTTCAATGTGGCGGTCAAAGTCTGCCAAATCGGAACCAACCCCAGCGTCAACCAACAACATTTTATTGTACTTGTGGAATCGCAGAATTGGCAAATCCTCGATTGAATCGTATATTTCAACGCTCATCCCTTTTATCTGTACCGTTTTCATAACAAAATACGTGTTATCATTGTACTACAGAAAGGAACGCCCAAATATGCGGGGTTTCCGGTCAACACAAACGCAAAAAAGCAAATCAGCACACACGCCCACCAAGACAAACAAAAATCGCAATTGAACATCTTTGCGAAAAATTCGTTCCCATGAACTTGTACCCATTCAATTACGCCCCATTTGCGTAACAAAGTCAATACAAATGCCGCCATCAATGCGACAAGAATAATGTAATAAATAAATTGTTCCATACTCTTATAATTTACACGTTTCGCTAATACTCAATTCGCCCTCAAACCGGAATCCGCCGAACGGGTGCATTAAAAATTGGTTTTCTATTTCATCCAACGAAAATCCACGGTATATATTTTCCGCCAATTCGTACACTTTGTTAATTCGGTAACTTCCATTTCGCACCAAAAAACCGCCGTTCAGAACGTCCAATATTTGCCGCTTCAAATCCTCTTTGTTGCGTGCACTCGCATCGTTGTATATCTTTCTGTAATCAAACCAAAAGATGATTGAAAACGCCGTTTTTATGCCAATATCAACTCCTGGTTCCCAACTGATATTTTGCGGGTCGTCAACCCAAAAGAAACAGAAATTACCGATACCCGCATCGGGGCATACTTCCATATATTCGTTTTTCCCGGAATACACGTTTGGCGTATAATAGCGTTTTTGGTTTGCGTTCATTTTAACAAGCCTTTCCGCCCTGCCAAACGCATAATCCAGCCACGGCAAATTATCAACCAATCCGTTTTGCATGCTCCCAATAATTCGGTCTAACAATTCCGGGTTGTCAACAACTGGGGCTTTTACCTTATTTGCCATAAATTTGTTTTTTTGCTTCGTCCATTAAATCCGGATATATGTATTGCCATATCAGTATGGCAATATTTTCGTCCGTCAATCCTAATATCTGACGCCCGTATTTCTTTATTAAATCCTCTGTCTTGAAATCGGACGCCTTTATTTCAAATTGCTTGTCGCCAACTTCCAGAAAAAAGCTACTTTCAAAATCGCCCTCATCCCTTAAAGTGACCCGGTTTGTCGGCTGTCCCTTTGCCTCCTTAATTTCAATTGTGACTGGGCTATATGGCGCATAATCCATAATTTCCACGCCCAAACGGTTAATGCCTCTCTCAAACAATTGTTCCTCGGCGTTCATATCAATAATATAAGCGTCATTATCCCATATAATATCCTGCATCAGCCGCCCGGACGTCAAAGCCTCGTTGAAATCCGCAACCCTTTTCCGTAAATCGGTTATCTTTTTCATAAATACAATTTTTGCATGAAATTATATACAATTTTCCCTTTGAATTATATAATTACACGGTTCTGTATTTCACGCCTCTGTTGTTACAACTCAAACAAATGCGGTCTAATCCTTGCGTATCAATCCGTAATGCCTCATACGCCTTTTTTAAGTCATACCCCAACCCGCCCGGTCTGACGCCGGACGTGTTCCCGTCCAATTCATACAGAATGTCTGTGCGGCTTGCGTTTGACTGGTTACGGTTGACCCTTACATTCGGGTTCATGGCTAACGTGCGCAACGCAATTGCGGCAACTTGCCGTTGTATCACGGTTTGGAAAATCGCCCTTTGCGAAATGACAAAATCGGTCAAATCGCATCCAATTGTAATTTCGCAATTCAACCCGTAATTCTGTGTTCTCGTGTATAAGGTTTGCGCAATGTCCCATAATTCCGGATATTCTGCAAACGTTTCCGTTGCATGGTACATAAACGGCGTCACTTGCAAATACTTTGTCAATTCTCGCCAAACCTCAACAGAACCCATATTGCACGTTCCGCACGGCTCCCGGCTCCAATCCTTTGACACGTTAATCGCTTCCATTCCGGCGGGTAATTCGTCTTGATTATAACAAAGAAACCACGAACCCCCGGCGTTGTTCTTGTCGCTTATATACGGCAAATAGCAATCAGTTAATGGGAACCACTGAAAACCGCCATTTGTAACGGTGAAATTCAAATCAAACGTCTTTATTGGGTCTGTCTGCGACGAATGAAACAAATACATCCGGACAACCCCAGTTCCCCCCGTCATTTGCAAACCTATCTTTTCAATTTTCGCCGTCACTCCCATTGCACGGACCGGGACAATTTCAAATCCTACCAACTTGTGGTTGTTTTGCAACGTCGCTCGTATGCGTCCGGCACCATCAAAGAACGTTTTTCGCTCCAACAAATTACGTGTTTCTTTGTCTAACTGCTTAATCTGCGTGAACGTCTGTATTGCAGTTGCAATTCCGTTTCGGGTCATTCTCTCCAAAAAGTCCGTCAACATATTATATGGCTTCCAATATGGGTTTCCGTAATCCTCCCGGCTGTAATCATTATTAAAATCACTTGCCGTTGGTTCCTCGCCGGTGTTGTCAATTTTAGCAATCCAAAAAATACCATTATGGCTTACTTTCTGTCCTGCTTTGTACGGCAACATCATATTCCATTCCGGATATTGCAACCCCCAATTATCCGGCATAATACCCTCCATATTATGCAACGTCAAAAGCGGGTGCGCACCTTGAAAATACAACCCGCTTTCCGTTTCTGTCATATAATTGTCAATTGCCTTTGTTGGGTCAAATGATTGTTCCCAGCCGACCACGTGCAATAATGCGTCTTGTATTTCTTTAATCCGATACATAATTACTGATAATTAAAAAAGGGACGGGGGATTTTCCCCGCCCCCTTGTTGTTAATCTTGAAGCCGAAATTAAACGGTCTGTGTGTAAATCGGCGAATCCTGCGAATTGGTAACATATACGGGTGTACCCAATGGCACATTTTCCGCACGTGCTGCAATCTGCGCTTTGATAATCGGATTTGCAACGGTTGTCGGGTCGCTGTTGTATGCAATTATAAACGCAACGTCTGCGCTGAATCCGAAATATTCCTTTACGTTGCAGGTCATGTCGTCACTCGCTGCGCCTGCTGTCTGTGACTGGTCGCCAACTGCTGTATAATAGTGAGAACCAACGGGCAAATCAATGTACGGCAAACGTACAACGTCCCATTCGTGGAAATTCGCACGTGTGCGGTTCAACGCCTCACGGTCAACACGGGTCAAAACACCAACGTTGCCATCCTCTACGGCGAAGAATGTACCGTTTTTGCCAGCCTCGTTGACAACGTTGTTTGAGTAATGGAACACTTTGTTTTCATACTCCATCCGCTTGTTCACGTCGTTGTAGATACCGTGCTGTGCCAACTTTCTGATAATGCTATCAATTCCGGCGTTACCTACAACGTGAACCAAACCGGGATAGCAATTAGCACGCATAATTGGATTGACATCGCCCATTATTTCGGTTGCCATCGGCGTTGGGACCTCAATAACATTTCCAGCGAAATTGTAATTCAACTTGTCTTTCAACACATGGGTTTTCCCTGCCTCCAACGCTGCAACGGCGGCTTGGTCTAAAGCATTTGCAAACGCTCTGCAAACCTTTTCCATTTTGCGGTTGAAATCGTGGTCATACGAAATTTCGTTGTTCATATACAAGCGAGGTACCATTGTAAAGCCGACGGAATATGTCGCCCAAACTACTGTATACAGTGCGGCCGTGTTTTCATCATCCGGGATAACACACGTACGAACGTTGCTAACCGCAACGTCGCCATCGTAATTGATAACCGGAATCTGTACTGTATTGCCGATTGAGGCAAACGCACGTTCACGCAATTGTGGGGACAAAATGGAATTTCCGGCATTAGTCTGTTCAATGAAAAAATCTAATGCGCCATACTCACACGGGCGGGTCATATTTCGGTCTAACTCCGGGTTTTCTACTCGCCAATTCTGTAATCTTGTTGCAATTAAACTCATAGTTTTTTTTATTTAAATTTATTGTCAATGCGGGTTTACCCATTACCCGGTTATCTCTCCGGCAATTTGTTGATACTGTTTTCTTGCCAAACCTTTCTCATGGCTTCGTCAAACTCTTTGGAGCCTACAGTTTTGCCCTGCGCCATCAATTGTTTCGTAATAAGTTCGTACGCCTCTGATTGCGTTTTGGCTCCGCTTACATCCAAAGTAATTCCGCCGCCTCCGGCACCGCCTGTGGGCGAACCCGTTCCGCTGCCCGGCTGTTTTCTTTGCTGTTCCAACACTCCCATCGTTTCCAATTCTTTTGTCAGCAACTCGGCGGGCGTGAATGGGTTCAACTGATTGTTCGGGTTGCGCATAATTGCGCCGCTTGCATCTTTGAACGCCAAAACCTTTCCGCCGTTTCCGTCGTCTATATATCCCGGGTTCATTCCTTTTACTTTTTCGGTCGCCTGCGCCAAAATAACCTTTGTCACACTTTCCGGGAATCCGGCTTTGAATTTAAGCCCGGCGGCGGCTGTCTGCAATGCGTTATTAATTCTCTCCCCGAACAACTCTTTCTCGTGGTTTGCCTTTTCTGCCTCATACTTGGTTGTCAACTCGGTGTACTGCGTTGTCACGTTCTGCAAATCCGCTTTTGCCTGCTTCAATGCTTTCACGGTTTCCGCATCTGCCGCACCATCGGCAATTGCCTTTTCCAAACGGGCTTTTTCCTTGGTCAATGAATCAATCTGCGTTTGCAACCCAGTTGCGCCATCGGCTTTTGTTTTCATCTCTCCCATTACACGTTTTGCGTAATCATACGTTTTTTCAACACCATTCTTAGCGATACCGGAAACCGCCAAAATATCGGCATCCAAAGCCCCGTAAATTTCGCCCGTTTTCTTGGCAATAACGCTGTTTTCGTCATTTTGCGACAATGTTGTTATCGCTGTAATCTGTTCGTCAGACAATCCCGACAAAGCCGCATTTGCAATTAAAATTTCTCTCGTCAACATAATATTCTTACCCTTTGAATTAATTAAGTGCCACCGCTTCTACTGCTCCGCTGTTTGCGTTAACAATATCAATTGTGTATTTTGGGGAATCCCCGGTTGTGTCAACCAACCAACTAACAACACGAGCATGGCTGATTTTATTTTCAACCTCTTTTGTTACCAAAATAACGTCGGTAATTGTTCCGCCCTCAATACATTCAATCAACTTTTTCTTTGTGTCGCCGTCCAATGCTGCGGCGGTCGTGGCTACTTCAATAACTAAATTGTCCTGCTGTGCAATCTGTGCCATATTCGTAATTTTTAATGGTTAAACATTCTCGTTGTTTTCCGGGCTATCGCCTGCCGCTTCCTCTGCTGTTTTTTCGGCTTTTGGTTTTCGTCCGGCTTTCTTTGGTTCTGCTGGTATAACTCCGGTGGCTGTCAGCTCTGCAATAATTTCGGCTTTCATTTGCTCACGTTCTGCCGCCTTTGCTGCCGCTTCTGCCTCTGCTGCTGCTTCTGCCTTTGCTTGGTTGCTGGCTTCAATTTTTTCTTTGTTCGCCGCCGCCCACACGTTCGGGTCGTGCATAATGTCAACTCTATAACCCATTTTTCGCAAATTGTGCAATCCGAACGTCTCAAAAAACTTTTTGCCGAAAACTTGCATGCGTGGTCGTGAAATTCTTTCGCCCGTTTCTTGGTTGAATTTCACAACCTCAATACGACAATGGTAAAAATGTTCTTCGCCTTTCGGCACAATGAAATTTTCCGGGGTAACGTCCAGCAATCCGACGTCCTTTGTTCTACCCTCCTTTTCTGTTTTCACTCGCATAATCATAAAATTTATTTGTTATTACTTCAATTTTCTTGGAAAAAGGTATTTGGTTTCCAAATTCCAAAATGTTTGTATTTTCTCGCTCAAACCTCCGCACAAAATTAGCGAAATTCAACTTAATGCGCAATTCTTCCTCCGTAATTAGCTGTTTCTCGTACAACTCCATTACCTCTGAACGTGTCAAATGTCGGTACGGCTCCAGCTCTGCCAACACGAGCATCCGTTGTTTCTGTATCGGGTCGTGTCTGTACTCCGTTTCGATAATCTGATTGTGTAGCGCATCCAATTCCCCCTCGCTTGCTCCGCTCTCTTTAGCCAGCTTATAACGTTCTCGCAACTGGGTTGCATCGGATAAATAAAACTCGGTGCCATAATTGATTTTTGCAGACACGAACATATCGCCATAACGCAAACGGCAAACCGTTTCATCAACAAACTTCTGCGCCGCCTCAAAGCCTTTTTTCACTCGGTTTAACACAGTGCTTTGGCTTTCAAAATTGGCTTTAATTTGCTGTTCATTCAATGCGTCCCGTGTCGTTATCTCTTCATTGGTACCGACGACCGCCGTAATTATGTTTGTACGCAATCGTTCCTCCTCATCGACATTATAATCCAAACTATTGCGGTCAACGGTCAGCACTTGCACCGGGTTTCGTAAATCCGGCTGTTTGTCGCCGTCCGGAATAGGTATTTCCACGAACGAACCAACGCCAACAATACGCTTGTCGCCACATTTCGGGCAACGCATCAATAAACCCGCTTGGTCTAATTTATAAAAGCCTTGTTTGTCTTTCAAAAATCCGCCGTCGCAATAATCGCCGTTTTCGCCGTTCGTGAAATCGCAACTTTGTTCATATCCGGAATAAATCGGGTAAGCCCCGTACATATCCAAATTTTTCTTTGACAAATGATAAAAAAGAAACCAGTCTAAACTTTCCAACTCGTCGGTCAAAGGTGACGCCTTGACGTCCGGTTCTCTCAAACTTAATGGTTCGTCCCAAAAAAACCGAGCTGGGCAATATCCCAAATCATGCGGGCTATCAATCAGCAATTCGCCAATATTGCCTTTTTCCTCGGTAAATACCCGGTATCGCTCATCATCTATTACTGCAATACGCTTGTCGTCCTGCCGAAATATTATCCAACGCATGACGCCCGTTGTCTTGTCAGCCTCGTATGAAATGACGTGTTCAATTGGCAACCAATAAAAGTATGGTTCCGGGTAACTATCGCCGGGGGATTGCTCTTTTGGCAAATCAACAATTAATATGCTGTTGATTTCGGTTTTAAAATACTCCCATCCCTTGGTACTCCATATTTCGGGTTCTTTCAATACGTCCTGTCTGTAATACTCCCAATCGTCCCTTTGCTCGCTGGTCATGAACTGATAATTGAACGCTGGGTTACGACCGTCAAAAATGCGGCTCAACTTATCAAAACAAACGCCCGTTACCTCGTTTGTTTTGACGGGGTAACGGAACAATGTTTTGAACACTTTGAATTTGTCTGCGGGGATAAGGTTTGAGACATAAGCCAAAAAATCGGTCACGGGTTGCGTAATGTACGGCGTCAACGCCTTTTCCGCATGGAATCGTATGCGGTTTTGGTGGTAAATCGCCCTACTTATCGCCATTCTATTCCGTGGATCCGTTATCTGCTTTCTTATTTCTCTTGTATCTAAGCCCATTTTCTTTGCTAAATTCAAATTTTGAGTTTTCCGGCAACTGCCATCCGCCGTTTTTCTGCATCCTCAACAACCTTTCGGCGTGTGATACATCAAATTCACGTGTTGCGTTTAATGCTTTGCACTCCAACAACACTTTCGTTGTCTTATCCCGCTGCATTTTTCAAGTCTGTTAACGGGTTGAAATCCTCCGGTGTCAAAACAACCAAATCGTCCGACCAGTTGGGTAAGAACGACCATTGTACGGCGTTGCTATCCGGTGCCTCCAGTCCGCCCAAAGTCTTATCCCCAACGAACAAAGAACGAATCGGAATCGGATAGTACGTTGTTGCCGTTGTCGGGTCTTGCAATGCTCCAATTGAACCGTTTTCGTCAAACAGATAAACGCCCAAATTCTGCGAATCGCTTTCGCACTGCAATTCCTTTAATGCCTTGATTAATGATTGCGGCATTTTTCGTATAACTCCGGTAAACGGTGTTGGTTCACGACCAATAATTTCTTCTATACCGCCCAACGTTTCATTTCCTCCGCCGAACGTACGAGGTGCGCCCGCTTCTGCTGTCGGTGCTTGGATATACGGCGAAATGACAATTTTCGTGCCGTCCTCTGCTGCCAATAACGGCGACCATGACGCCAATTTGCCTATTCCAGCATCTGCTGTAAATGAGTTTTTCCCGCCCGCACTTTTATACAGACGTTGAAACGCTACTTTTTGAATCTGTCCGAAACTCTCTGCACATGTAAAATTGGGAATGTTTGGCAACGCTGCTGCTGCCGGGCATTTACAAATAGCCATAATCTTAAATTTTTAATATTAAAACTCTTTTTATTTCCTTACGGGCTAACCCTTTGCCCCATTACTCATTGCAAATTTAATGCAAAGTTTTTGCATATCAAACTAAAACGCACAAAATCAACGATATGTTTAACAAAAAAAAGGTTGCAGAGAATGCAACCCCGTGAAAGTAATTGATAAATTTTTCGCTCTAACCTTATTGCAGTAAGGTCGTGAGTTCTTCCAAAGTCCCTTTCGGTGTGGTGTGGTCTTGCTATTTGGGGACTACTTCAAGCGAGCAACCAAGCGCATCACAAAGTTTAATGATTGTGTCTAACCCTGTGTTAAGGTTTCCGCCCTCGATTCTTGCGATGTTCGACCGTGCAACGCCGCTTTTCTCGCTAAGTACCATTTGCGACATTTCTTTACCTGTCCTTACCCGCTTCAACGCCTTGCACAAGCGCATACGTACTTGTGCCGTCTCGTTTTGCTCGTTTCTTAATGTTTCATTCAATTCCATTTTGTCAATTAATTTTATGTCAGATTAATAAAGCGAAAATAATTCTACATCCCAATCTTTATCAAGAAGTAAGTAACCTCGTGTATGTGTCACTCCCGGTTCCGGGTAATCTACGATAGCGTACATTTTCTTTATTTCAGCGTTTTTGTAGTCGTCATCTTCTCGCAGTAGATAAAAGTGTTCTTTCGCCTCGTTTATTGCGTTCGCCTCGTCTATAGCCACCAAATCCAATCTTTCTGACAGTAACGCCTGCTCGGGTCGGTTTAGTTAATTATTGGTTTTTATTTCTGACACAAAGATAATGCCCTTGTGTCAGATATGCAACAAAACGCACAATATTAACACTTTTTAGCAAAAACACCTCCAATCATAAAATATTTTGTTAGTTCCGCCTTTTTACACCTCGGATTGCGTGTGCGTATGGAAGTATATTTCCGTCTGCAATCTCCTTTTCATATATCCCGGTCAAACCGTCCTCTATATCGTCATGTTCATTTGCCGAGAAATCTCGCAAAAATCCGGTTACGTGTTCGTATATCTTTGGGAAACGCTCTTCCCAGTCTAATGGCATTATTATTTGGGCGTTGACGCTTGCCGAATTTGTCACAATTCTGCTTTCCTTGTTGGCACCTTGATAAAATGGTTCTGAAATCGCTTTTATCTTTTTCCTTATCAACTTTTCAAATCCCGAACCTCCATTATTGCTTTCAATCCATGCTTTTTGTGTACCACTCCGGTTAATCATTGCTGGGACGGTAACGGCTGTTACATCTGTGTTTTCTTGCGTGTAAACCATATCAGTAACTAAAGCATACAGTATTGGCTCAAACCTTTTCTTTTGCTCGTTCCATGCTTCATTACCGGATTTGTACACGTCATAACACGCCGAAAACGTATAGTCGTCGCCCTCATCCGCCACATCGGTATAATTTCCACTACGCACATACATTCCCCATTCTGATTTGTCAACGTATGTACGGAATGGGTTTCGGTACAATCTACCCTCTGCGCTTCCGGGGTTCCCTTGATACAAGCATTGGAACTGCACCGGGTCTAATGCTCTTTGTCCCTCCAATTTCGCCCGGCTGTGTCGTTTATCCCACAACGCCGCCCCTGGTTCCCTCGGGTCAATCTCTGTTGGTTCCCCGGTTTTCAATCCCTCAAAATTTATCCGGACCCATGCACCCGCCGGGATATTCTTCACATCGTCCCAATTTCTTATATCAATAACCGTTTCTCCGCTTTTCTCGATACGTCCTATCAAATCATCGTCATGCCAACGTGTGAAAACAATCAGTTCCTGCGAATCATTATGCAATCGAGTGCGTACAACGGTCGTGTACCACCTCCACGCCGCATTACGTACAATCGGGCTGTTCCCCTCGGCATAATCTTTATAAACATCGTCCAGTATGGAAACATCAACAGTTTTTGACGTCAGAGAACCGCCACGACCGACGACACGCAATGACCCCTTATGCCCAACCATTTCTATAACATCAGAATTTCGCAAATAAGTGTTAGCCATTGTCACAACGTTTGAACCATTCAAAAACGTTTCCGGAAACAATTCCTGGTATCGTGGGGTATCAATTATCCTTTGAACATCACGGTTAAAATCTCTCGCTATGGTAGCCGCATACGAACCGATACATATTTTTTTATCCGGGTCCAAACCCAGCATGAAAGACGGTGTTTTTCGGCTTGAACCCTCGCTTTTCCCATGCTGGGGCGGCATTTGCACAATCATTTTTCGTATTTTCCCGTGTGCGAACATATCCAATAGCGTATAGTAGACGACGTGGAATGGCTCCAAAGTCAAATCCGGTTGCATATACCGAGCAAAGTTTATCAACCTATGTCGTGCCGCCTCTTTTACTATTTCGCCCGGATTGCTTTTAATGGCGGCGTACATTCTCAACAATTCCTCATTATTCATTGCTTTTTCTCCTTTCTCTTTACAAAATATCGGCACGCCTTACAACCTCGTACAATTAAATACGTTTTGTTCGGACACGTCAAACAAATAGGTTTCCCGCAGTGATCTATATGCTGGTGCAAATGCGTTACCCATGTCGCCAACTCGCAATTGTCGCATATTTCATTCTTATACTCCAGTTCCTTTGCCGGACTTGCCGTTTTCTTACGTGTCGCCATCCGTTACCCCCTTTTCTGCTAACGCTCGTTTGTACTCCGCCGATTGCAATTTGTCTGCGACTGCAAACAATAAATCTTCCGGTATTGCGGCGACATCATATTTCGGCGCATCGCTATTCATATTTTCACTCAACCCCGGTATATCCACTTTTATCGGCGCATCAAATCCCAACATCTTTGCCCGGCGTTGCTGCACGTTTAAAAGCAAATCCAAAAATCGGGGATTTCCGGCGGACGTTTCCGTGGTGGCTTCCTCATAACCATAATATTCCGGATTGTCGCCATCTTCCAGCACTTTCCGGGGCTTTGCATTTCGTCTGCTTTTTTCTCTCAATTTCCCGGTCTTTGAACGTTCCCATGCCTCCCACAATTCGACCTCCATTTTATCCAACTTTCGCAATTCTTGCGTCACGTAATCGTCTATATTTTCCATTCGTTCACGTTTCCACTCAATTAGCAACTGTTGCATATCCCAGTATACCATTTGTTTTGTGATGGTATACCCCACGCCACGCCGTGCATTTTCCTCATTCAGCCTTTCCGAAATCTCCCTATACGTGTACCCACGCAAAAACAGATTTGAACAAAAAGCCAAATCAAACTCCCTTTGGTCTTTTGTACGTTTGCACATTTTCGGGCGTCTACCCCTTTGTCTTTTACTCGCTTCCATTTTTTTCAAACCTTTTATAATGGTAAAGCCATTTTACTTTGCTTCTCTCTCAAAAACATCGCTTTCCCCTTGCTCGTTATTTTCGGGTAATTTTCGTTTTGAGCGAGTTTTGTTTGTTCCTTGATACTTTTATCGTCTTTTGAATTATCATCGTTGTATGGGGCTAATTTTAGCTCGTTTTACTTTCCGTCTATATGCGGCAAAGCCTCAGTTGAAATTCTGGGGCGTTTTTTGCTTGTCAAACCGCCGTTGGCTCTTTCAGCTTATCCAACATTGCAATCACTCTTTGTTGTTCTTCAACTGGTTTCATTTCCACCCTCCTTTCTTGGCTTCTTTCTGATTCTGCGTTTCTTTTCGGGTACCTCAATGCGTCGTATCTCAACACGTGCGCCCAAAACCTTTCCCAACATCTCGGCAACTTCTTTCACAGCCTCCGGAATATCCGTTTCCGGCTCCACGGACGCATCGGCATTTATCTGTTTAAGCAATCCGGCAATCGCCGCTTTTTCCTCTCTGTCTTTTGTGGTCTTGCAACGCTGAATCAAACTTGAAATTGGCTGCGTTCTTATGTAATCGGCACATTTGAAACGGTCTTTGCAAATATTGCAATCATCCCTTTTTGCGTCCGCTGCGTTCTTTTCGTCTGTCTTTCTGAATCCGTGCCATTCATCACGACAGGCGATTGCTTCCGAAAATACCGCCATCGCACCAACGCAAACTTGGGCTAAAATATAGTCCGGGGTATCTCTCATTTCTTTTTCCAAGCTGTGTTTATTAATCAACTCGGCTAATTCTTTGATAAAATCCTTTTTCATATTATTTTATGTTTATTTCTGTTTCTGCCTCTAACCAACTATCCAAAACAGAACCTACCATATTACATTTCACTTTCTTCTGTATTGTAACATGAACGTTCATACTGTCAACTTCGTTTTCCTTTGAAAATTCAATTATCGCTTTTTCAATTGTTTCTTTCAACTCCTTGACGCTTGCCATTATTTCATTGTATTAACGTTGTTCAAATTGTTTGTATTCCTCGGCGGTCTGTCTTTCCTGCCATTGATTGCACGCAATACAACTGCAATGCCTCATTCTGTTTTGCTCGTTGCAAAATCCGCCGCCCTCCGCATCTTCATTTTCAAAGTTACTGCAATTCCCACAAACTGGACTTTCCGGTTCCTTGTGCGGGTGTTTCCGCATGAACTCCGGGGTTTTCTCTCTGCTTGCAATTTTTGTGTATGCCATTTCCAACAATTCCTTTTGGCTATACCCGAACAATGCTGCCATATGGAACAAAACGGCGTTCACGTCTGCCAATTCGTCTATTATTTCCGTCATATCGTCCGGTATTATCCCATTTACCAACATATCATCAGCAGCAACAAACAATTCGTGGTATTCCTCAGTTAATTTGGAAAATCTGCGTTGTATGTTCTTCCCGAAAAGATTATTCATTTTTGCAAACAACCTTTTTTCGCTAAAGCTTAATACTGGGTTGTTTTCTTCCTTTTCTTCAAATTCTTCTACAAATGTTTTGTAATCCATTTTCCCAAATCGTCCATCCGGAAACCTTACAACCGCCCATCTTTCCGGAACGCTCATAATAACGCCATTTTCTGTTACGAAAGAATATTGAGCAATTCCGCCCGGCTTTCTTGGTATCTCCATTGTTCCGCCTCCGGTAAAATCAATCAGTCTTTCAATATTATCACGAGATACAATAACGGCTCTAACTTCTAACAATCTACGGCAATACAAATGTCCGGCTCTCTCGTTCGGCTCTCTCTTATCCGCATGTACTTCGTCCGGCAAATTTTCCGCACCTTTTTCGTACTCAACAAAGAATGTCGCCCCACGCAAAAACATTTGTTCCCAAATATGTTTAACGGCTCGCATTCTCAATCCATAACGACCAATGACCGCATCAATTGCGGCTTTTATAATATATTCGTCTTTATCCTTAACATACATTTTCAGCTCAAACGATTCTGCCTTTTCTGTAATTTCCGGTTCATGCCCGGTCACACTCTTTATCATCAAAATTGTTTCCACATCAAACGGGGTTAATCTGCCTTTGATTAAATCAATATTTTTTTCCATTTCTGCTATTTTTAATAAAACGTACAAATCTAAAATATATCGTCTTTCCATCTGTTCGGCTGGTGCAATGGCATCTCAACCCAACAGCCGGGCAATCCTCATCCTTGATTGCACAACATCCGCATCTATACAGAGACATTCCGAACTTTTCAACAATTCGTTTTGTTGAGGTAAGCCATGTTTCTGCAACGACAATAGAATCTCGGTAAACAGAACGTTCGCCGGGATTATATTGCCTCCCCGGTTCAAACGGTTGCGGTTTCTTTATCCTCATCATCCATTGAATTAAGCAAGGATTCCAAATTTTCCTCCGTCCCGGAAATTGCAATTCTCGCTTTTCCTCCGCCTATTACCGCCAGTTCTGTAATTGTGCAATCATATTCGCCTGCGGCTGTCTGTATCTTTGCCGCCTCGTTCAATGGCAATATCTTTGTTATTTCTTTCATTGCTAACATTTTTTATTCATCACAAAGTTAATGATTTTTTTGGGCTTTTATACATACCAGCCGGACGCCAACGGCAAGGCATAAAAATTTAATTTCAAAATAAAAGCCATGTCCTTTTATGCCCTCAACCATAACTCCGGGCATCAAATAGAACTGCTTATACTTCCACAGACTTTGTATATACAAATGGAACTCGATACATCCAATAAATCCAATTGTTTTCATTTCTCTATCTGTTTTTTTATCTGTCCCCAGCCCTTTTTGTCAATTTTCATTTTCCGGAAGTACTGGAGTATTTCGCCCTTTGTATAGACTAAGTTGTAAATACCCAACTGCCCCTTTATCGGCATTTCAATAACACGTCTTGGGTTGCGCATCATCCATCCGAAACCCTTTGTTATTTTCGCCCTCTTTTCCTTTGGAATCCGGGTGTTTTCCCAATCCTCCGGCGTGAACTCTTTTATCGGCTTAACGTCGTACAACTCGACCAATCCCAACGTGACGCCGCTTTCCATTCCCGGATAAGCCGGGGACGCTGCGGAACATATCAACACGTCGCCACGGTATGACGTGTTTTTGCTCCTAACTTCAATTGACTTTTCCCCGTAAACAATACCGTTTTCATCCTTGTAAGCCTCCGTTACCAAGCAATTAGCGTACGGCTGCTTTACAGTCAGAGCATGCCATCGGTCGTGCTTTCCCGGGTTGTAATCCTTATTGCTGTACTGCATATTATTTTTCTTTTTTTATAATTCCCAGCGGGCTAACTGCATAACCAATCGGTCGTCTTGGCTCCTCCGGTTGTTTCGGCTGTATAAACTCACAAACCGCAATAACCTTATTTCCTTTTGTCCTGGTGCCAATCAGACGGGAACCCGCTGGGATTTTCATTTCAATTTCAAACATTATTTTCAAAATGGCAAATCATCCGGATTTGGCGTTGGTGGCGTTGGAACTGCTCCTTGCCGTCCCACGCTCTGTCCGTCTTTTCTTGGCGTCAACATCTCCATATTATACCCGTAAACCTCGGAAATAAAATGTTTAACGCCGTTGTTATCATAACTGCGGGTTCTCAATTCCCCCTCAATGTATAATTTATCGCCCTTTTTAACGCACTGGCTGGCTATCTTCGCCAATCCATTTGACAATACTATATTGTGCCACTCGGTACGTTCCGGAATTTCTTTGCCGTCTTTTGTCTTGAATCCTCTTTTGGTTGTTGCCAACGTGAATTGTGCGACAACTCCGCCATTATCAAACGTCTTGACGTCGGGGTCTTTTCCGGTATACCCCATCAAAATAACCTTGTTTACACTCATAATTTAATGTTTTAGATTAGCCACCTAATGATACTATACACCGCCCACATATAAGACGCAACCGTCAACGTCACGAACGTGTATAACGCAATTTTATATCCGGTTTTTGGTTTTATTTTCATCACTTGAATTTTACGCAGTCTAATAAATATTGTTTCTTACAGTCCGACCACCCAGCGGCATTATTTATCGCTTTACGGTCGTCGTCATGTACGAACTCGCAAACCCAGCCGCCGACGCTTGATTCTTGAACCAGTCGAACCAATTTACCAACAATGAAAGAACGCAGTTTATAATAGCTTGAATTTTCGCCAACAAACAAAACTCGTCTTTCTGCATTTATTTCGGGCGGATTTTCAATTTGTGGGCGTTTCTCCCTTTCCGAGTATGTTTGTACTCGTCTAAAATCACTTTTGATTGAGCGGCGGGAAATCGCCCCGTAATCTACTATCCTTTTTTTCGTCCTCATATTCTCAAACTTCTATATTCGTTTTTAAGCAATTCAATGATCCGGACGTTACCCGGATATATTCGCATTTTCTCACGGTCGCCATTCTCCCAACGGTTGTGCATCTCAAAGCAAAGTATATTGATATTCCGAGGGTCATGCGCCATTTCCGGATAAGCTCCACGGGGTAAAATATGGGAACAATACGTTGCCGAAAAATTGTGCAAAGGTCGTAACGTTTCCTCGCATCTGTGTGGCTTATGCTCCCAAACCCACCGGAAAAACCGTTGGTTGGCAACGGGAATGTCGCCACGTCCTAAAACGCAATGCCCGAACAATTCCCATTGTAACTCAACCCGCAACCGAATATCTAACCGAAAGTTACGAATATCCAATAACGGCTCGTAGCCACGAGCGACGCAATATTCATATTCGTAACGCTCGGTCAACAATATTGGCTCCATTATATATCGTCTGCTGGGTCTCCCATCTCCGGGAACATATCATTTTCGTCGTCTGCATCATTTCCGTAAACTAACGGGTTCAGCTCCCCATCAGCCCCGAACAAATCCATTTGCGCCCTCTTCCCATTAAACAGAAATTCGTAAACCTCGTTTTCAATGTCGCACACAATGTTTTCCAACTCTTCCTCAAAACCGAACGTTTCAACGGCATATTTCATACGTGGGGTGTTGATTGCGGTTTTCTGATTGTTTGATACAGAAAACAATCCAGTGAGAACGACGCCTACATTATCATCTTGCCCGGACAAAGAAACGCCCCTTACTTCAATGTTTCCCAAACATTCGTTTGCAAAAGAATCGGCAATTTCTATTTGTTTTTTCGTCGCCTTGAAATCCGGGGTTGCAATCATGCTTTTAAAAGACGTGATATTGAACACACGCCCCATGATTGGGCAAAGGTCTTTGAACAATTTTCGCAAATCCGGGTGTATGTCCTTTGCACTCAATACGTGATACTTGTTTGTGTAGCTCTCGTTTCCGACAACTTCCGTCACCTCATAGTGAACATCTAATCCGCCATCTTTCAACAATTTCACTTTTGAGAGTGAAAACTTTTCTTTCGTAGGGATCGGCATGACATTTGTTTTTTTTTCGCTCATAAGAATAAATATTTAATCGTTTCCCGGTTCCGCCGGGTCGGTATCTTCTTTGTAATCGTCACACGGTTCATCGTCAGCGCATCGCCCGGACAACATACAAACCGGGTAATCAACGCAATCAATACAAAATTTCTTTTCTTCCATGCTTAAAATTCCGTTTCGTTCAACATCTGTTTCACTTCACTTTCCAGCTCCGCACCAACAACTGGAGTTGGGTCGTGGAACTCAATAGTACGTTTTACCATCTTTGTTTTTGCAGGTTCTTGTCCCAACTTCAATTGCTCCGCCGGATATTCCTTTGGCTTCATTTCAATAATGCCATTTTCAACCAATACGGGAATACATCGTTTGCACGCCCTTACATCCTCCAAAGCATCATGCGCTGGGAATGTTTCGCCGGGAAAACACTTGTTATAAAGCTCCTCCAATTTTGGAAATTTTCCCGGACGTCCATTTGCATACAACGCACCGACAAATCTAATTGTCTTCATCATCGTATCAATTCGTTTGCCCTTGAACAATGCGTCATCCGCTTTTGCGTCGTAATATTCACGCCCCATAATGCGCAATATCATTGCTTTTACGATTGACGTGTCAAAGTAGATATTATGCCCGACCAATAGACGAGCATTTTTGCAATCATCCAAAAATTCGTCTATAATGTCAGCAAATGGGACGCCCTCGGCGTTTGCTCTCTCTGCTGTAATTCCGTGTACCTCAATTGAGGCTTCCGGAATTTCCCACCCCTCCGGCTGTATGATATATGAACGTTCCTTTTCGTTTACCGACCATGCCAGTTGCACAATGTTCGGGAACTCTGCAAAATCAACGTCCCATTTTGCACCCCTGGCTGGCAATCCAGTTGTTTCGCAATCAAACGTCAAAACATCTTTCAAAATGTCGTTCATCTCATTTCCTTTGCTGTCTGTCAATGTTCCTTTTTTCATATTATTTTCTGATTTTTTATTTTTTGCTTTCTTTTGTCAAATGCTGCGTGGGTCATCAATATATGTATTGTATTCCTCGGCTGCAATCTGTTTCAAATGCTCAATATGTTCTATCAATTCCGCATTGCACAACTCTGCAATTGTCCGCAAACGAGTTTCATATTTTCCCGTATTAATATCCGGGGTCTGCTCATACATAACCGGGGACAGCTCACGTAATCGGCGTTCTGTTTGTTCCTCTGTCAGACGCTCCCCAGCTTCCCATATACCCGACCGGAACGTTGGTACCACGCAATTAAAATAATACCCTTTCAACGCCTCCGACGAGCCGGGAGACGCAACGATAAAACGTGCAATTATGCGGCTCCCTTTGTGCATGGAAAAGAACTGATTCAATTCGCCCATATACATTTGCAAACCGCCTTTGTTGTTGATTCTGCCCGTTGCCGTTATTTCTCGCTTTCTCATCGTCAATTAACTTTTGCATTGTTTTGCTATTAAGGGAGAACGGGAACCCGCCCCCCCCCGGTCAACTACTCGTTTTCTGTATATTCTTCAATAATCAAATCGTCTTGCCCTCTCTTCACTTCTTCAATGAATCCTTGAAAACCGTTCTTTTGGGCAATATCAATAATTGCTTGCAACCTCTTTTCGCCTAAACTTTCGCCCCTCGCTATGCGGAACACTTTGACGGTTGGGTTGCTGGCAATGATAAGTTTTGCGGCAACTTCCATAATCTGCGAATCTGAAACCTTTCCAGCAACAAATGGCACATCATTCAATACCAACCCATCGTCCGTAAATGATAGCCCGGAAATTGGCAATTTTGACGTCGCAATTAGCTTTTCACGCTCTGCCGACAATTTGGCAATATCGGAATCCATCTTTTCGGCTTCTGCTCTCTTTTCGTCTGCTTGCTTTTTCGTTGTCAGATAATAGGCAACTTTTGCAACCTTTTTATTAAATTCTTCAGCCAACTTCAATTGCTCGGCTGTATCTAACTTTTCCGGGTTGTTTTCCTCATACTTCGCCAACCAATTTTCCGCATTTGCTTTGCGTTTCTCAAAATCGGCTTTTTCTGCATCAATCTGTGCAACGGTTTCTTTGTAGGTTTGTTCCGCCATCGCCATTGCCGTTTTTGCCGCCTCAATCGCTTTTTCGTATGAATCTTTGGCGGCTTCCATACGTGCCGGAATGTCTTCCAACTGCTGCGTTCTCTGCGCTAACGCTGAACGTACGGTTTTTGCTTTTTCAATCAATTGGGCGTTTTCCTGCTGTTCTCGCATTAGTTCGGTAATGTCCTTTGGTTTGGCATGCGTTTGCAAATCCTCTGTTGTCAATCCCTGTCCGGCTGCGTCTGATATGGATTTGTAAGTTTTCAAATCTCGGTTGACGCCTGTACGCTCTGTTTTCAACCCAGCAACCTCTGTATCAATTTCGGCGATTCTTTTGCGTACATTTTCCGGCAACAATGCCTTGACAACTTCAATTTGTTTGCGGCGTCCCTCGGCTGTTTCCGACCAACGAGAAAATTCCACGGCGTCAAAATCTGTATAACCAAAAATCTTCTGCAACATTGAAACATTATCGCTTTTCATTCCAGTTGCCTTTGATTTTATTGATAACGTGCCACGTGGATTTGCCTTTGTAAACCTCAATTCAACCTCGTATTCCTCGCCATCGTCGCCGACAATCATTTTTGCAAAACCTTTGCTTTCGCCGTTTCTTAATACCGCATCACGGTTCCCAGTCAATAAAGCCCCTATTGCTTTTAATACGGTCGATTTGCCCAACTCGTTGTCTCCAGTAATGAAATACACATTACCGTCAAAATCTGCGTTAAACTCCTTAATTACTTGAAAGTTTACTAATTCCAATTTCTTAACTATCATTTTTGCTCTCGGTTTGTGCCGAGGTTGCCCCCGGCGGTTAATATTATTTTTTCAGTTCTCTTAATATGTGCGCTATCACGTCAACAGTCCATCCGTTTCCAACAGCCTCTACCCTTTGAGAATAAGAAACGCCATCACATTCAGTATATCCATCGGGCAAAGTTTGAAGCCGTTCAACTTCTGTTATTGAAAGTTTATCTATTTCGATTTGGTCAGAATCAAAATACTTATTTTCTTTCCATTTACTTTTTACTGATATATATTTTTTTTCGGAAACAAATTTAGCTTGTCCCATGCTTTTACCAAAATACCGCCTACACAAATAAGATTGTGAACCCGTAAAGCCCGCATATCTTCTTGTTAAACACAATGATTTTTCCCGGTCAACCCATCCATTCTCTAAAATATCTTTTAATTTTATGCCTTTGTCTTTTGGCTGTGTAACATTTGGTATATTAGTCCAGTAGCAACGTTTTCTACTCTGTGCCGAAACAAGTTCGGAATTTATCATTATCGGTTGAACTCCCAAATATTTTGAAATTTCATCTTTAATTTCCTTGCTTATTGAATTGTTGTTTTCATACAAAAAATATGTGCATCCCGATTGTTCTTTTGCTTTTACAAACTGCATAAACAAATTGAATCCGATACCCGAACTTGTCGTTTCTCTGTCTTTTCTTGCAATACTCCAATACGTACACGGACTGCCACCAATAAGCAAATCAAAATCATTGTATTTTGAAAAGTCCGCATCGGTATACATTTCCACAATGACAGATATTTGGATAATTCTTTTTAGATATTGCAATTGCGCTTTTTTCTATCTCATACGCATCATATCTTTCAACTTCTATTCCGGCACGCTGTAACGCCACCATGCCACAACTAATCCCATCAAATAAACTTAGTATTTTCATTTTTATTTTCTTTTTTGTACCGAGGACCCGCTCGGTCGGTTCGTTGTATCTCAACGGCACAAAGTTACGTATATTTTTTTAATTACCAAATATTTTTTCTTTTATTTTAGCAAAAAAAATCTCGGGATCATACTAAATCAAACAAACACAGCTGCTTGTCTGTCAGTTTAGCAACAATCGCATCAACTTCATGTTCCAATCGTTTACACGTTTCCAAAATTTCCGGTCTGCGCTGTGCAAAATATCTGCGTTGGTTGTGCCGCATCTGTTTTACCAACTCTGCAAACTCTTCCAACGTTATTTTATCCGAATTTTCGATTTGCAAGGCTTTTTCTGTTTCCATATACATTTTATTGGTTAATAAAATAAAATCGCTCTACGAGGCTAAAAAAGGCGTTCATACATTTTGGCGGGCAAATTTTCTCGCACCCAATCCGGATTGTTGCGCAAAATGTATCTTCCAAAGTGCATTATCAACGTTGCATCAGCGTTCCACAATGTCGGTTTCAACTCTGGGTATAAATTCCCGGCAATTTCTCTGTATCTGCGCTTTCGCTCGTTCTTTTCCTCCTTTTTCCGGGTCGTCTTGGCTCGCAACTTCAACTCGTTTTGCCACTTCATGGGGTGTACCATGACGAACGGGACATCGCAAACCGCAATGGTTGCTTTTAACTGTTCATAATTTGCAAGCATTTTTTGGATGCGATAGAGTTTGCCCATATTGACACCATCGGCACCAGGCACAATGTCATCGGGGCGCACGCTCAATTTCTCTAAAAAAACAATCGGCGAACAAATGGATTTCAGATATTCCAAATAATCACACAATTCATTCATATCCTTTGGCATTTTTATTGCCGTTATTTTTTTATTTGGACGCCATTTGACAATACCCCCATTTGCGCCAGGGTCAATTCCTATAATGCAATCAATCTTCATAAATTATAAATTAAATAGGTTTTTAAATATATAATATAGCACACTTACAACAATAGAATTACCAGCCATTTTATATTGTTCCGCTTCCCTCTTCCAATCCCTTTTGCTGTCCCGCACTTGATATGTCGGTACATGGGAACGAATACGTGAACAAATCAAAATTAGGTACATTTCCCCAATCTATTTTTGATATATCGCCAAAGTTTCTATTCTTATATTGCGGGAAAACTGCATTATGCGCCATTATTGCATACTTATCTATTTCTGACCATCCCACCAACTCATAATCAATGCCCAATCTATCTAATGCCATACATTGACTATCATAACCGCTAAATGCCGTGAAAACTTTCAATTCCATCTTAAAACAAAAATAAATTCCTTTGAAATTCAATTAATCTTTTCTTTGCTTGCGCATAATAAACCGGGTCTTTCTCTATGATTGTCAAATCAAAACCCAATCTATGTGCCGCTATTGCATGGCTCATGCTTCCGCCGTGTGTATCTAATATTTTTTGCCCCGGTTGTGCATAGTTTTGCAGCAACCATTCATATAAGGCTATTGGTTTTTCCGTTGGGTGTATTCTTTGCTGTTTATTTTTGTTATCTTCCTGCAAAAATCCATGCCAACGCCAACGGAATTTTCTTACTGCACTATTAAATGAAGTCCACGCAATTTCACAATCTGCATAATAATTTGTTCCATTATCTTTGTCCCAAACAATCATACATTGAGTATTTGAAAGGTAATCTAAAAAGTAATTTCCGCCCCATATAATTTGATTTTTTGTAACTCTTTTCAATTCTTCAAAATATTCTTTAGGTGGTATATCTTTATCCCAATTCCCGGAATGATATATTTTATTTTTAGCTAAACTTTTACCCGTTTGAGTGCCTGCTCTTTTATTACTACCCGCATCAATACCGTATGGTGGGTCAACAATAGCTAAATCAAAATATTTATTCTTTTGGGATTGCATATACTCCATGCAATCCCCGTTTATCAATGTTATTTTATTAAATTGTTCTACTAACATATTCAAATAAAAAATAAATAGTTATCAATCTGTATTTCCTCTGCAATCATACGGTCAAACGCTCGTAGAATTTCCTTTTCCCGGGCAACTTCGTACGCCATGAAATCAATTTCCGGACTGTCAATTCCCTTTTTCCGGACGTTGATCGCCGTATATTGGTTTACCAATCCAATTGCCACACGGTGCATATATTTTGCAAATGCTTGTTTTCTGTCGCCCTCGTCTGCCTCCACTTCGTCAGCAAATCCAAATTTCAACAGCCAGTCATACAAAAACATTTCGTCGCCAAATTCAAACGATATTTTCCCAGTGTATTTGTATTGCAAAAAAACAGTTCTGTTTCTTGCCTCCCTGCGGTTGTGGTAATATCTCTTTTGCTCCGGCGTCATTTCTCTTTCGGGTTCCGGCAACGCTTTATATGCTTTCCCAATTACTTCATTCTGTTTTTTCCTATATGCTCCCAATATCTTCGCAAAGTAATCGGCGTTGAATTGCTGGTAATGCTTTTTATCCGGGTTCCCTTGACTGTCACGGGGTAAAAATTCGTCCAATTCTCCGGTCGTTGCCAACTCAAATGCCAACTTAATATCCGCCAATGTCATATGTGAATAGTATTTTTTGAGTATATCCAATAATCGGGTACAGGTGTACGCCCAATCATCTGAATTGTTCGGAATTATATATCCAACGTCCATTGCAATGAACCGGAACATTTGCCCGGTTTTCGCAACCAACGTGCCATCGTCAATCTCGGCAATTTGCATTTTCGTTGAGGCGGCGAAAATAAACTTTTCAACCCCGGATAACGATTTGGCAACCTCGGGCAATTGCAACATTTGTCGGCGTATCTCAATAGCTTTTGTTCCGGGCTTGGGATTATATATTGCCAACGCAACGTTCTGCGTATCTGTTTTTTTTGGTAAATTTTTCATATCATGAATTGGTTAATAATCATTGTTAAGAAATTCCATTGCACCGTTTATATCAACACCCTTTTTCCCTTGCTGGTATTGCGGTTTCAAATGCAATTTTCCTTTTTCTTTGTCCCCTCGTATAAAATTTCTCGTTTGTGCAATCCAATCTTTTTGCATTATGCCTTTGCTTGCGCTCCAATCGGCGACGGAATGATAATAGTATAAAATATCTATTTGTTCAAATTCCGGTTTGTCAAAGCATTTTTCAAAATCTTCAAACTTTGAAAATCTACTATTTGCAAACAAACATTTATGAGGTTCTGTTGTTCCTCTTAATTTTTGCGCATTTTCCGATTTTTCTTTTTCCATGAAAAGTCCCGGAAATCCGTTTCCGGGTTTTATATTATCATTATCTATATTATTATCTATATTATTATTTACGGTGCTGTTTTGACACCCGGCTACGGTGCTGTTTTGACACCCGGCTACGGTGCTGTTTTG
>ERZ791919.520-NODE-520-length-41386-cov-23.092618_pt1 | contig 41386 bp, 31 predicted proteins | sample MGYA00510137_ERZ791919 | MGnify/ENA primary metagenome ERZ791919 (study PRJEB30046, sample SAMN00792059) | human gut metagenome | study: EMG produced TPA metagenomics assembly of the A metagenome-wide association study of gut microbiota in type 2...
GAAGAGTGTTCAGAATCGGTGTGAACTTCTCCACCGCAAACCGCCGCATCGACGGTTGGAAGATCATATGACAAGGGTTTTGTAGTAAAGTCGCTTCGACAGGGCACTGATTGAAAATAGACTGTCACGGCTAAGATAATCCTGGAGCCTACTGCTCCGTAATAAATGCTGAAAATCAGCAGATTGCAAAACAAACACCCAATTTTACACCCAAGAATGTAAAATTGGGTGTTTTTGTGTTATTTAAGAAATCGTGTTCTATGTGCTTATAAGAATTTGTGGCGCATGATAAAATTTGTCAGTTCCAGCTTGTTTGCCCTATACTTCTGTATTTTGACTATTTCATATCCCCTCTTCTCAAAGAACGGTCTGGCTGTCAGGCTTACTTCGGATGTGATTTCAACAACTCCCAATTGCTTGGCAATGCGTTCAACTTCAGAAAGAAGTTGTGTGGCCACACCTTTGCCTTGCCAGTCCTTGTGTACGAACATGGAATGCAGATAGCCGTCCTTATTCATGGATGAAAAGCCTACCATGCGGTTCGCTTTATCAAAAGCACCTATAAAATGATTGTGTGACAGAAGCTCTTTCAAATGCTCCACACTGTCACCACAAGATGCCCAATCTTCTACTTCTTCTTTTGTATAATCTCTGATATTAACATGTAGCACGGTCGAGCGGAATAATTCCTGCATTTCGGGAATGTCCTTTTCTTCGAGTGGGAGAAGCCTATATTGAGGGTTTAAACATCTAATCACTTTGCATGGATTTCCAACTTCCTTCGTTCCAGCCAAATCAAAGATGTACGGGTCTTTCAGAAGGTAATTGGCAAGGTCGCTTTGAGGTGCAGGAAGCGTGGCAGTAAAGTTATTTACTTTGTTGTTATTAATTTGTCTGGTATACAGATTGGTTTCAATTTGTATTTTAAGAACATTACTGCTCCAGCCCATTTCTACGGACTGTTTCATGTACCAATATCCTATTCCTAACGGTAGCGAGCCATCAAGTATAACCATTTGGCTTGCCCAGTTTATTCTGGCGACAGGGGAGCTCAAGAAAATTTTTTCTATCTCCCTAATCCCCATTCTGTAAATGGCAGAAACGGTTTTCTCTACGTCCTGAATTTGCGCAGGAGCTTCCTGCGTAAATTCTAAAGACTGACAATCAACGGATTGTATTTGCGCAGTAAGTTCCTGCGTAAATTGCTTGTCGTTCAGTTTCAATACTTCGTTTGTCACATTCTGTATGTTTGGAACAGACAGTCTTACATCCGTATCAATGAAACTTCTTAGCACACTCAGCGGATATGTCCGTGCGAATTGGCACATATAAGTAAGGTTGCGTTCCGAATAGCCTTTCTTTTCGGGATAATTGAACCGGATAGCCTTTGCCAGTTGCTTGATGATTTTACTTCCCCATCCATATAAGTTTTGATAATAGAGGATATAGTTGCCCATTTTCCAATAATGGAACAGCATTTGCGCATTGGCTGCGGTAATCAGCCGTACTTGCGCCTGTTGTATTTCCGAACCGACAGCGTGTATGAACGCATTTAAGTCCGTTTTTTCTATGTTGGATTCCTTGTTGTTCATATTGTGATAATGGTTTCCTGTACCTCAAACTCCTTGAACACGTTTTGCATTTCGGCATAGTATTTCAGCAAGTCCGTGTTGATTTCGGATGCGCTTTGTTTCAGCTTGTTGGTGCATCCGTTCTTCTTCCGGCTCTCCAATGCAAAAATGATGTTACGTTTGATATTCATATTTGGGTGCGCTTGAATTTCTACACCCAAATATACACCCAAAAATTGAAATAGCGAAAGGTATTTAGAAAGATTTAGATTTACTCTGCATCGTGGCTAATGTATGATTATCAGTGATTTGCAATTTTATGATATTTTCTGAAAGCGTAGGTTCGAGAGCCTACCGCTCCAGAATCCTGTTCTGTTCCGCGACTGAAGCATCGTGGATGGCGGTGAAAAAGGCTGTGATGAACTCCTCGGAGAGGCCGTAGTCCTTGCCTTTCTCTATCATCGAGGATAGGATGCTGTCCCAGCGGGCGGCCTGGACAATGGCGATGTTGTGCGCCTTCTTGAACTCGCCTATCCTGCGGGAGATCTCCATTCTGGAACCAAGGGCGACAAGCAGGTTCTCGTCGATGATGTCAATCTGGGAACGGAGCTGCTCGATGCCTTCGTTATATTCCTTGTCATTGGAGACCTTCTGACGGACGGTCAGGCTCTCAAGCAAAGCCTTCAGATCTGACGGAACCAACTGCTGTTTGGCATCGCTCAACGCGCAGGAAGGATCGCAATGGGACTCGATCATCAGGCCGTCCAAGCCAAGATCCATCGCCCTCTGTGACAACTCTTTGAGATACTGGCGTGAGCCCCCCATATGACTCGGATCCGCAAAGAACGGAAGCTTAGGGTAGCGGGTGCGAAGCTCAACCGCCATCTGCCAGCCCGGAAAATTTCTGTACGGGATTTTCTGCGAGGTAGAGAATCCGCGATGGATAACGCCCAGTTTTCTGATCCCCGCCCGGTTGAGTCTTTCGAGAGCCCCGACCCATAGATCAATGTCAGGATTCACCGGATTCTTGACCAAGACCGGAATATCCGTGTCCCTCAACGCGTCGGCGATCTCCTGCACGAGGAACGGATTAGCCGTAGTCCGTGCTCCGATCCAGACCATATCTATGCCATATTTCAGACATTCATAGACGTGCTTCTCATTGGCGACCTCGGTGCAGACCTTCATTCCATATTCATTCTTCACCTTCTGGAGCCATTTCAATCCGGGAGTGCCGACACCCTCGAAGGATCCGGGATGGGTGCGGGGCTTCCATATTCCCGCGCGGAAAACATGGATGCCGAATTCGTGAAGGCCTTTGGCGGTCATCATCACCTGCAGCTCAGACTCGGCGCTGCAAGGACCGGCGATAACGAGAGGGGGAATGCTCTCGTCGAAAAATCCCCACTCGGAGACGGGGATGATGTCAAGTGTACGTTCCATAACTATCTCAAAATCTTTTTAATCCTGTTTGCTTCGTGGATGAGTTCCGTGATCCGTCCGCCGTCATAGTCAGCGATAGCGTCACGGAACAGCCTCATCTTTTCCAAATATGTGTCAATGACGTGCAGCACATTGTCCCTGTTCTGCTCCAGAATCGGGGTCCACATCTCGGCGGAGCTCTTCGCAAGGCGGACGGTCGAGGAGAAGCCTCCGGATGCAAGGTCAAAGATGTGCTTCTCATCCTTTTCCTTCTCAAGGACCGTCAGAGCCAGAGCGAAAGAGGTGACGTGAGAGATATGCGACACGTATGCGGTGTGCACATCGTGGCTGTCGGCGTTCATAAAGAGCGGACGCATATTCAACGCATCATACAGTCCCTCAACCACCTTGACCGCCTGCGGATCTGAATCCTCGGTGTTTGCGAATATGCAGGCGCGGCCATCGAAGAGGTTCGGCATCGCGGCCCAAGGCCCTGAATATTCAGTGCCGGCCATCGGGTGTGTCGCCACGAAGCGGCAGCGGAGGGGATGGTAGTGCGCCGCGCGGACAATGTTGCTCTTCGTGGAGCAAGTGTCTATCACGATCTTCTTCCCGTTCCCTTCCTCTTTGAATATGTCGAGTACCTGCGGGAGCATCTTCACAGCGGAGCCGACCGGTATGGCTATCACAGTGATGTCGCTCCTGCGGACGCACTCCTCGAACGGGACGATCTCGTCCACAAGTTCCATCCTTTCGGCCGCGGCGGCGTTCACCGGGTCAGCCTCCACCCCAAGAACTATCCGGGCGAATCCTCTTCTCTTCAGGTCGATGGCCATCGAACCGCCTATCAGACCTAATCCTATAATACCTACTATCATAAAATATTCTTTATTACTTTTTCTATTTTTTTGTTCGCGCGCTCAAGCACCTCCGGCTTGGCGCAAAGCGAAATCCGGATGTAGTCATTACCATTCTTTCCGAATATGAAGCCCGGCGTGATGAACACACCTGCCTGCCGCAGAACCCGTTCCGAAACCACTTCCCCTGCCGTCATCCCGTTCCCAGCATATTCCGAAGGCACCCTTCCCCAAAGGAACAGCCCCGCGGTGTCGTGGTCATAAACCGCCCCCAGAGTCTTGAATATACGACCCGCGGCGACACGTCTGCGGACATATTCAGAATTAAGTTCCTCAAACCATTCAGGAGACTGGTTAAGCGCCTCGACCGCCGCGAGTTGCAGCGGCTTGAACATTCCCGAGTCCATCTGGCTCTTGACCTTCAGCACTTCGGCGATATATTCCGGAGCGCCGCCGACCATCCCGATTCGCCAGCCGCTCATATTGTGCGCCTTGCTAAGCGAGTTCAGTTCGAGGCAACACTCCTCCGACCCCCTCGCCGCCAGAATCGACAGCGGCTTTCCACAAAGGATGAATGAATATGGATTGTCATTCACTATCAAGATTCTGTGCTTGCGCCCGAAATCCACCAGCCTCTGATAAAGCTCGGGAGTAGCCTTGGCTCCGGTCGGCATATTCGGATAGTTCGTCCACATAATCTTCACACCCTCAAGATCCATCCTCTCCAAAGCGTCGAAATCCGGCCACCAATGGTTTTCCTCCGTCAGATCGTACGTGACAATCTCGGCTCCAACAAGTTTAGATGCCGAAGTGTAGGTCGGATAGCCCGGATCCGGAACCAACACCTTGTCTCCCGGATTGACAAATGCCATAGAGATCAGAAGGATTCCCTCCTTGGATCCGACAAGCGGCTGGATGCCCCCATCCGGATTCAGCGTCACTCCGTAATATCTTGAATACCAATCCGCAAAGGCTTGTCTCAACGCTGGAAGCCCCTTATAGCTCTGGTAGGCGTGGTTGCCTGGCTTGCGGGCAGCCTCGACCAAAGCTTCGATAGCGGCCTGTGGCGGCATCCCGTCCGGAGCGCCTATTCCCAAATTGATTATCCTGTCTTCCCCGCGAGCCACACGCTCCGCATTAAGTGCGTCCATCTCTTTAAGTTTGCGGGAGAAGTAATATTCCTGAACAGATGATGTTCTTTTTGCCGGTTCAATGATCATGATTACATCGAAGATTTATATTCGCCTAAAATGTTAAGTCCTTCCATCAGAGGTCTGACCGCCCTGAGTGCCTGACGGTAGCGTCCGTAGGTCGCGAACTTGATGTCTGCATAGAAAAAGTACTGCCATTCCTGCCCGGGGATCGGCAGAGACTGGATTCTGGTGAGATTCATGTCGTAGAACGAGAGAATCGTAAGCACCTGCTCCAAAGAACCCGGCTTGTGAGGCAGGGTGAAGCAGAGGGACGCCTTGTTGATTTCACGGCGGGGAACCGTGATGGCGTCGTCCAGAATCAGGAAGCGGGTGAAGTTCTGCTTGTAGGTCTCGATGCTGCGGGCCAAGATCTCCAGCCCGTTCTGCTCAGCAGCAAGCTCTGAAGCCACAGCCCCTACTCCCCTCAAGCCCTCAGCGGCGATGTCGATTGCGCTCTTGGCCGTGTCCTCGGACTCCACCATCGTGATCCACGGGCAGTTACGCTCAAAAAACTGACGGGTCTGGTTGATGGCCATATAGTGCGTCCGAACCTCCTTTATGTTGTGGATGTCCTGTCCTGGAAGAGCCATAAGGTTCTGATGTATGGGGATATACACCTCACCCTTGATCTTGTAGGGGTTCGACCTAAGCAGCTCGAAATTCGGGATGAGACCTCCGGAGATCGTGTTCTCGATGGCCATCACCGCCGCCTGTGCCTCGCCGGATGCCACAGCCTTGAACAGTCCCTCGAAGGTCGGGCATTCCACGATGGAGATCTCCTCCCCTCGCGCGGAATAGAACTCCCGTGCCGCCTGCTCGTGGAAGCACCCCCTATAGCCTTGTATCGCGACTTTTGTCATATTCATCATCATTTCACGTCACCCTCCCCTTATGGGAGGGACTTGCTCTCACCGCAGCGGTGAAGAAATTAACCAAATAAAAAAAGCTGCCCGGAAAAGCACCGGACAGCCGTATATTCATCTACCTTTTTTCTGAATATTCCTGCACACGCTCGTCCGGTCCTCTACCTGCCGCGGTAAAAGAAATAAAATCCGAAAGAATAAAATCGTGTGCTCATCATCATAACGATGCAAAGATAGTAAAATCGGAAGAAAATGTTCCTAAAAATTTAATGAATATACCAAAATAGCGGATGAACATTCATTCAAGCCGCCTCAAGGCTTTCATTAGACGGTCAGTATCTCCTTCTCCTTCGCTGACACGAGCTCGTCAACCGCCTTCACTTTCGCATCGGTGACCTTCTGGATCTCGTCCTCACCTTCCTTGCGCACGTCCTCGGAGAACTCTCCGGCCTTCTCGGCCTTCTTCAGAGCGTCAACTCCATCGCGGCGGGCATTGCGGACAGCGACCTTGATGTTCTCGCCGGTAGCCTTGGCCTTCTTGATGAGCTCCTTACGTCTTTCCTCTGTGAGAGGCGGAACAGGGCAGCGGATGACCTCACCGTTGTTTGAAGGGGTGAAACCGAGGTTGGCGTTGATGATAGCCTTCTCGATCACAGGGATCATATTCTTCTCCCAAGGCTGGATGGCGATGGTCCTGGCGTCAGGAACAGTCACCGAAGCCACCTGAGGGACAGGTGTCGGAGTTCCGTAGTAATCCACGGTCACATTGTTGAGGATGGACGGATTGGCCTTTCCGACACGGTAGGTCTTGAGGTCTTCCTCAAGGAACAGCACTGAGTCTTCCATTTTGGACTTCACTCCGCTGATGATTTCTTTCGCTTTGTCTGTAAGCATAGTGTATTGTGTTAATTGTTATTTATCAATCTTTTATGGTCGTACCCTTGTCCGTTTCCAACAAGACTATTTATGGACAAGCGTCCCGACCTTCTCTCCGTTGACCAGTTTCAGCAGGTTGCCCTCGCCGTTCACATCGAAGACGATGATCGGCATATTCCCGTCATTGCATAGGGCGTATGCGGTCTGGTCGAGAACCTTGAGATGCTTCGCCATCGCCTCGTCAAAGGTCAGTTCATCGTACTTGACAGCGGTAGGATCTTTCTCTGGGTCAGCGGTATAGACTCCATCGACACGTGTTCCTTTCAGCACGACATCGGCCTTGATCTCAAGAGCCCTGAGAGCCGCGCCGGAATCAGTAGTGAAGAACGGGCTGCCCGTTCCCCCGGCGATGAGGGCAACGCCCCCCTCCTCCAGCACCTTGACGGCGTTGTCACGGTTATAGTAGCGTACAAGCGGTTCCATCGGAGTGGCTGAGAACACCTCTGCCTTCACGCCTTCATCCTTGATGAACTGACTGAGCGCCAATGAGTTTATCACCGTAGCCAGCATTCCCATCCTGTCTCCCTCGACGCGGTCGAATCCCTTGTCAAGACCCTGAAGACCCCTGAATATGTTGCCCCCTCCGTTGACAATGGCGATCTGCAACCCGGCCTTCGCCGCCTGCGCGATCTCCTTTGAATATTTCCGCAGACTCTCCGGATCTAGTCCCTTTCCAACGGACCCGCCCAGGCTCTCTCCGCTCAATTTAAGCAAAACTCTCTTGTACATAGTGCTTTCCAGAATCTTAAATGGTTAATCAAGGCCTCCTCCAATCGGCATCCTCGCCTCCCGAAGCCATCCCGATTCACAAATATACAAAAAATAATAAGTTATAAGCCTAAGACATCGGAACTAAATCCCCTGAAACGCACCCCCGGAGCCTTGACCAATCACGACGGCCGCATTTTCTCCATATAATGCCACCGTCGTATGCGTTTTTGTCTTTGACAAGAGCAAAACCATCCATTTATGCTCCTTTGATCGTTCCAGAATCCTTCCTCGCGCCACTCCAAGACGACACTCCAGGGCAACGCTTTTGGCACTTATCGTCGCCCGAGAGTGCAGCGAGGCACGCTTGGGCGACACTTTCGTACCATTTTGTCGCTCGGTGGTGCAGGGCAGAATTACGTAAGTAAGGATGACGGGACTCTTCGGTGACAACACACACTCTTCGTCGCCCAGAAGCACAGCGGCAGACCCTTTCGTGAGCAGAACGCACCGTCTCGCTCACGAGACAACCTCGGAAGACTCTCCCGTGAGCAGAATGCGTCGTCTCGCTCACGAGACAACCTTGGCTGACCTTTCCGTGAGCAGAACGCGCCGTTTCGCTCACGAGACAACCTCGGAAGACCCTTCCGTGAGCAGAACGCGCCGTCTCGCTCACGAGACAACCTTGGCTGACCTTTCCGTGAGCAGAACGCGCCGTTTCGCTCACGAGACAACCTCGGAAGACCCTTCCGTGAGCAGAACACGCCGTTTCGCTCACGAGACAACCTCGGAAGACCCTCCCGTGAGCAGAACGCGCCGTCTCGCTCACGAGACCACCTCGGCAGACCCTTCCGTGAGCAGAACGCGGCTATTCGCTCACAAGACCGACTCGGAAGACCCTCCCGTGAGCAGAACGCGCCGTTTCGCTCACGAGACAACCTCGGAAGACCCTCCCGTGAGCAGAACGCGCCGTCTCGCTCACGATACAACCTCGGAAGACCCTTCCGTGAGCAGAACACGCCGTTCCGCTCACGAGACATCCTTGGCAGACTCTTTCGTGAGCAGAACACGCCGTCTCGCTCACGAGACGACCTCGGAAGGCCACTCCGTGAGCAGAATGCGCCGTTTCACTCACGAGACAACCTCGGAAGACCCTTCCGTGAGCAGAACACGCCGTTCCACTCACGAGACAACCTCGGAAGACCTTTTCGTGAGCAAATCGCACTGTTTCGCTCACGAGACAACCTTGGCAGACTCTTTCGTAAGCAGAACGCACCGTCTCGCTCACGAGGCGACCTCGGAAGACCCTTCCGTGAGCAGAACGCGCCGTCTCACTCACGAGACAACCTCGGAAGACCCTTCCGTGAGCAGAATGCGCCGTCTCACTCACGAGACAACCTCGGAAGACCTTTTCGTGAGCAAATCGCACTGTTTCGCTCACGAGACAACCTTGGCAGACTCTTTCGTAAGCAGAACGCACCGTCTCGCTCACGAGGCGACCTCGGAAGACCCTTCCGTGAGCAGAACGCGCCGTCTCACTCACGAGACAACCTCGGAGTTGTCGTGCGCTACAGGAACTCTACGGGGACTCTACGGGCGCTCCTCGATGCCGCCGAGGTTCGACCAGAGCCAGTGGGACTCGTAATAGGACTTAGTGCCTTTAGGAACCGTCACCTTGACGGCTGAGCGGTCTGTGCCGTTAAAGAAAAAAGATGACATTTTTGTTGTTATCTCGTCAACATCCTCCTTGGTCTTCCGGTTCAGTTCAAGTACCAAAGGAGTTTTGCATGACACAAATGTGTAGATGTCTATGGATTTGACAGACTCAGGGATAACTATCTTATCAACATTTGTTCGACGAATAGAAGAGTACCCAATCTTCGTAGTGCCTTCCTTTATCACCACCGTACCGGTCTTCTTTTTCAGGAATCCAACTCAGAATCTCTCTCTCTGTCCGACCCACGTGCATATACAAAGCCTTGTCATACAGATAGCAGTAGTTCTCTTGACCTTCCCTCGGCGCGGTTGTGATAATCTCAAGTTTAGAACAAGCTTCAAACACCGGATTTGAATCATCAATATTTTCTAACGTGGAAGGTAAAATAACACGTTCAAGATTCCCGCTATAATAGAAAGCATAGGCTCCGATCTTATATATCCCCTCCGAGATAGTGACTTTCCTTAGGTCATCGCACCCTTCAAAGGCCCTATTCCCGACCCCTTTGACGGTATAGGTAATCCCGTCATACTCAACCGTACCGGGAACCACGACATCTCCCGAATACTTGCCTCCGCCCGGGTTACCGGTCACCTCGACGAAATCCATAGAGTAACCTTTGGCGGTCTTGTAGAACAGGCCGCCAACCTCGAACCCGGAAGAGAATTCTTTCACGGTGACGGTGCAGCCTGACCTGAAGCCGCCGTCCTCGGTGACCGCGCTGACCTTGGCCACACCCGCCGAAACGGCTCTCACGTTGCCGTCGGAATCGACCGTGGCCACGGACGGGTTATCCGACTCCCACCTCACATTGCGGTTAGTGGCATTGGACGGGGCGACCGTGCAGGTAAGTTTGGTTGTGCCGTTCGCGCCGATCGTCACGGACCACGGCTTGACATCCACACCTGTCACCGGAACCACCTTGGCCTTCACCGTCACCTTGCAGGTCGCCGTCTTCCCGCCGTCCTCGGTCGTCACCGTGACCACAGCCTCGCCAGCCTTAACGGCAGTAACCTTGCCGGCGCCGTCAACTGTGGCGATCTCCGTCTTGTCCGAACTCCACGTCACCTTCCTGTTGTCCGCGTTGTCGGGCTTCACCGTGGCCGTAAGCGTCTCCGCCTCGCCCTCGGTCAGGGTCAGCTCCGTCTTGTCCAGGGACACATCCGTCACGTTTACCGCCTTGGCCTTCACCGTCACAGCGCAGGTGCCGGACTTGCCCTCCGCCGTCGCGGTGACGGTCGCGGTGCCGGGTCTGAGGCCATGGACGGTGCCGGCCTTGTCAACAGTGGCGACGCTCCGGTCGGACGACGACCACGCCACGGCCCTGTCGGACGCGGCTTCGGGAGAGACACTGGCGGACAGCACCGCAGATTCGCCCTCTATGATCTCTATCCGGGACGGGGTGACGGCCACGGATGAGACTCCGGCCGTCTCCTCCCTCTTACCGCAGGAGGTGATGAGAAGGATGGCGGCGGCAACCGTCAGCAGCGCGCGCCGTGTGTGTAAAAACGCTCATATCGATTGATGTTTTGGTTATAGTCTCGTGAGTCCTATGAGTTCAGCGATGCTTTGGTAAATAACTTGGCGACCATCGGTCACACTTTCGGTCTGTATCCCGCTCCTGCCTTGCGTCACCGGCACGGGACGTGACTCCGTGTGGCAGGCTTCAGGACAAAAATAATAAAAATTTCCAAATATCAAACGAATATGCCGGATATAATGGCCGATATAATGGCCGCACGACCATACGACCGACCCCCCTGAACCCCTCCAACGACAGGAGCAGGGGGCGGCGCCGAGCTCTCCGGGAACGATGACGCCTGACTGTCCCGCACCCGAAGGTGACGCGCGGCACAGTCAGGCGACTCTTCCGCGCCTTCCCGTTGCCCAAGGGCGCAGGGCAGAATGAAGTATGGATGAAGGAAACCCTTCGGCAACGAAAACCATACTTATCGTTGCCCAAGAGTGCAGCACGGCTCTCTTGGGCAACACTTTCGTGCTTTATCGTCACCCGAGGGTGCAGCGCGGCTCTCTTGGGCAACGCTTTCGTGCTTTATCGTCGCCCGAGGGTGCAGCACGGCTCTCTTGGGCAACACTTTCGTGCTTTATCGTCACCCGAGGGTACAGCACGGCTCTCTTGGGCAACGCTTTCGTGCTTTATCGTCACCCGAGGGTACAGCACGGCTCTCTTGGGCAACACTTTCGTACTTTATCGTCGCCCGAGGGTGCAGCACGGCTCCCTTGGGCAACACTTTCGTACTTTATCGTTGCCCGAGGGTGCAGCACGGCTCCCTTGGGCAACACTTTCGTACATCTTCGTCGCCCGAGGGTGCAGCGCGGCGCGCTTGAGCGACACCTCCGCGCGTTTCCGCCGCCCGAAGGTACTGGGCAAAAGACGTAAGGTTGAATCTGACAAAAAAAAGAAGAAGTCTCCCAAAAAAACGAGGGAGACTTCGGTCGGGTGCCCAAAGCCGGGCTCGAACCGGCACGTCTTTAAGGGACATTGGATTTTGAGTCCAACGCGTCTACCAATTCCGCCATTCGGGCATATTCAGGCAGTAGACTTTCCTTTGGAAACTTCGCACTTCCGCTGCACTTCCGCTGCAAAGGATTGCAAAGTTATTGAATTTCCTCCGATATTCCAAAACATTCAACAAAAAGCTTATGCGAAAAAAGCGTAATCCCTCTTGTCCGGCAAAAAGCACTTATACCGGATAAGTAACCTTCAAACAATAAGCCGCATCATATTAAGGAATCTTTTCGGTCTATTTCTCTTTTTTCATCAGTCATGTGCCACCGGCACACTCCTTCTTCGAAAAAGATCCATCCTCGAAAATCTTCTCTTAGAAACAGTTTTGAATTGTTTGTTTGAAGGTTAAGAGCAAGCTCCCCCCCCCAGACTGTCTGAAAAGTCTCGACGAGAGCAGAAAAGTCCGTACCCCACTACAGGGGCGACAACGAATTTTCAATCCTCGGAGGTGGTAATTATACTTTTAAGACAGTCTCCCCCTGCTGCCCACCTCGACAACCCGGACAAGTTCGATTGCCCTCGGTTCGGACGCTGGGTTGAGAGTGAAAAACTTCAGTTTCGACCGCTTCTTCCAAGGAAGATAGCGAGCGGTGCCGTCTGACTGAAGAAGCGGGAATAAAATGAAGATTTTTTCACCTCAAAGAACATTTCAAACAATTCAAAACAGCTTCTTAATCTGAAGTAACTTATTATTTTCATGTTCCTAAACACCGCTGTCGATGCATCTTATCCGGTGGAAAGCCGTTTGGCCGGACAAACGTAACCGTTGATGTGACTTGTCCGGCGATATGCTTGTTTGCCGGACATTTTACGGTTCAGAAGGAACGGCCTTCCTGATCAGATAGGCAAAAGGTGCCTGCGCTCTGATTCAGTGCGCATCATTTTTTCTGAAAAATCGATTCGGCTTATGAGGAAAACTGATTATATTTGTACGGTTTAAGCCGACAGCCACCACAAGAGTTGTGGTTTCAGGCACGGGATCCGCGACCGTCCGACTTGCGGAAACGACATAGAGCTTTTGGTCCGGAAACGGGCTGGCGAAACATATCATATTTTACGAAATTATTAAGCTCAACAAAATGAAGCACTTTTCTTTACCAAAGGACGGTGGATTGATTGAGGAGAACCTGCCTAAGAGCATTCTCCATTCCTACGAGAAGATCACCACCGAGATTTCCGATGACGCGAACATCGGAAGCGACAAGGTGGCAGACATTATTGTCAAAGCCATCAAAGACCACGAAAGGGCGGCTCTTCCGCGTCCTTTCAAACTCGGTTTGACCACAGGAACCACACCTGTATCCCTCTACAGCAACCTGACAGAGCAGTTCAAGGAAGGCAAGGTCTCCTTCGCCAATGTCGAGGTGTTCTCCATTGATGAATATTACCCATACGGCAGCGACTCCGTCCAGAGCCGCAACCACAGGCTCCACGCCGAATTCCTTGACAATGTGGATGTCAAAAAGGAGAACGTGCATATTCCTGACGGAACAGTCTCAAAGGAAGAGGTATCCGACTATTGCGCCGAGTTTGACAAGATCGCCAGAGGTCTCGACCTGCTTGTGATCGGTGTCGGCGAAGGCGGCCAGATCGGTTTCAACGAGGCCGGCTCGTCAGAGAAGAGCCGCACACGCACCGTTCCGCTCTCATACCAGTCCAGAAAGAGACAGGCCCGCAATTTCAACGGCGACATTTCCGTCACCCCTAAGACCGCCATCACGATGGGCATCGGCACGATGATGAGCGCCCGCAGGATCATCCTTATGGCCTGGGGCGAGGACAAGGCGGCTGTGGTAAAGAAAGTCGTGGAGGGCGACATCGATCCGGCCTGCCCTGCCACCTGGCTTCAGGAACACGACAACATCACATTCTACACTGACGAGATGTCAGCCTCTATGCTGACCAGACTCGTCGCACCTTGGATGGTCGGTCCTTGCCAGTGGACACCGAACCTGATCCGCAAGGCCGTCGTTTGGCTCTGCCAGAAGGTTCATAAACCAATCCTCAAGCTGAAGCAGCAGGACTATTTCGAGAACTCCCTCGGAGAGCTCATCGAACTCTACGGGCCGTTCGACAAGATCAACATAGACGTTTTCAATGACTTCCAGCACACCATCACCGGATGGCCGGGCGGAAAGCCTGACGCTGACGACACCACAAGGCCTGTCAAGTCAACTCCGTTCCCTAAGAAGGTCCTGATTTTCTCCCCTCACCCGGACGATGACGTGATCTCCATGGGAGGCACATTCATCCGTCTCGTGCATCAGGGACACGACGTGCACGTGGCCTACGAGACCTCCGGTGACCTGGCAGTGCACGATGACGTTGTGCTTCAGCATATGGACGCCGCCTACCAGCTTGGATTCGGAGACAAGTTCGACGAGGTAAAGAAAATCATCGACTCAAAGAAGCCTGGTGAGCCTGAGCCTAAGGAGCTTCTCGCCATCAAGGCGGCCATCCGCCGCAGCGAGGCCAGAGGAGCGGACAGAAGCTTCGGCCTCAACGACAAGACCAACGTCCACTTCCTCAACCTGCCGTTCTACGAGTCGGGCGGAGTGACGAAACTGCCTCGCACACAGAAAGACCTTGACATTATCAAGGAGCTGATCGTCAGGATCCACCCTGACCAGATCTACATGGCAGGTGACCTCGCCGACCCTCACGGAACGCACAGGGTCTGCACGGAGGCCGCGCTTGAGGCCATCGAGCAGCTCAAGGAGGAGGGCAACGACTGGCTGAACGACACCACCATCTGGCTCTACAGAGGCGCCTGGATGGAGTGGGAGCTCTGGAGAGTGGACATGGCAGTTCCGATCAGCCCGGACGAGTTGATCGAGAAGCGCCACGCGATCTTCCGCCACCTTTCCCAGAAGGACATCGTGCCGTTCCCTGGCGATGACCCGAGGGAGTTCTGGCAGAGGGCCGAGGAGCGCACGCAGAACACCGCAAGGCTTTACGACGAACTCGGAATGGCTGAGTACCAGGCCATCGAGGTCTTCCTGCGGCTGAAATAACCAATCATCCATGAATATGTCACCTCACCCACGGTGACATATTCAATAAAGCAAGAAAGCAAGAATAAAGAATATTTTTTATAAACTGCATCAATCATGAAAGTAATCATCAGAGACACAAAGAAGGAAGGCTCTATCTGGGCCGCCCACCACATTGCCGCCGCCATCAAGGCAAAGGCTGAGAAGACCGACAAGCCATTCGTACTCGGACTGCCTACCGGCTCCACTCCTCTGGATGTCTATGCCGAGCTCGTCAGAATGTACGAGGCCGGAGAGATCTCCTTCAAGAATGTCATCACATTCAACATGGATGAATATGTAGGGCTTCCTGAGAGCCATCCGGAGAGCTACCACAGCTTCATGCACAAGAATCTGTTCGACAAGGTGGACGTTCCGGCCGGCAACATCCACATCCTCAACGGCAACGCTCCTGATCTCGCCAAAGAGTGCGAGGATTACGAGAAGGCCATCGTGGCTGCCGGAGGAATCGACCTGTTCCTCGGCGGAGTCGGCGAGGACGGACACCTCGCGTTCAACGAGCCGTTCTCTTCCCTCAACTCCAGGACAAGGGTCATGACCCTCACCCAGGACACTCTCGAGGTAAACTCCCGTTTCTTCGACAACGATGTGAACAAGGTTCCTAAACAGGCCATGTCAGTCGGTGTCGCCACAGTGTGTGGTGCCAAGGAGGTTCTCGTCCTCGCTTTCGGCGGCAAGAAGGCCAAGGCTGTCAAGGACGCCATCGAGGGACCTGTAAGCCACTATGTCACCCTCTCTGCCCTTCAGCTGCACGAGAATGGTGTCGTTGTGCTTGACGAGCCGGCAGCCGGTGAGCTCAAGGTCAACTCTTACCGCTATTTCAAGGCCGTTGAGGCTGCCGAGAACAAATAGTGCGTGGAGACTAACAACTTGTAAATCAGAATAATAAACATTATCCTCCCGCCATATCCGACGGGAGGATGTTCATTAAAAGCCAATCAATCAGCATGTTATCCTCCACGATCATCGCGACGCTCCTGGCCATTGGCAGCGCTTTGGGAAGCAATGGGTATGGCAATACGATAGACAGTCGCTTCGACAAGCTCAGCGACCGGACAGACAAGTACACCTTATATCAAGTCATAAGCCAACCGGACGCAGTCCCTGCCGTAGCGACCGATAACCTGGTACCAAGCCAACCGGACGCTGAGCCTGTCGAAGCGTCCTTATCTTCCAGCGAAAGTCCGGCACAGGAATATTCAGTAAAGGAACGGTGCGAGCGTTACACAATGAAAAATCAAAGACTTGAGCGGGAATATTACCTCTACCGTCCGGAAGGATTGAAGGCCGGGGCTCCTCTCGTGATAGTCCTGCACGGCTACGGCGGCTCGGCCCTCAAGGGAAAGAAAGCGATGATGGATGTCGCCGACAAGAACGGATTCGCTGTCTGCTACCCTCAGGGAATAAAGGATCCGAAAGGTAAACCGGGCTGGAATGTCCGCTACCCTTCACAGGAAGGAATGAAGACCGATGATGTCAAGTTCCTCATCGCCCTTTCCAAAGAACTCCAGAAGAGATTCGATCTCAGTCCAAAGAATACATTCCTCACCGGAATGTCCAACGGCGGCGACATCATCTACCTGATCGCGATGCGCGCTCCGAAGGCCTTCAAGGCTATGGCCTCGATAGCAGGACTGCAGTTCAACTGGATGGAGACGGAATATTCCTACAAGCATCCGCTTCCTTTCATGGAGGTTCACGGCACACAGGACCACACTTCCGAATGGCTCGGCGACCCGGAGAACAAAGGTGGCTGGGGAGCGTATATTCCCGTTCCGGCGGCGGTCAGCAGAATCATCGCTGTTAACGGTTGTACCGAGGAATATGTCACCGAGCTTCCTCGCCGCGAGGGTCGTAACCAGGTCACCCTCTATCAGTTCAAGGCCGGCAGGCCGGCGGTGAAAGGCGGCAGACCCACCGAAGTCTGGCTCTACAAAGTCGAAGGCGGCGACCATTCCTGGTCCGACAAGGATATGGACACCTGCTCCGAAATCTGGCGTTTCTTCAGCCAGTGGATTGACTAAAATGGCTTAACTAAAAGCCACATCTCTGAGGCCACATCGCTCTGACGCCAGGCACAAATCCGCAATTCATTGAATGTCAGAAGGTGTAACATCACCTTTTGACATTCAATATTTTACAAAGCAGTGCCCTCCAAATCCGCCTGGCAGCATTTACAAATATATTCATTTACAATCAGTTGACAATTATACCCAAAATTTTGTGAATGTGGGGCAAAAAGGCTAACTTTGTGATAGTCTTAAAAAGAACTTGCAAAGATGTCCAATTACCGCATTTTCGTGGAGAAACACCCGGAGTTCCAGGTGGAGGCAAAGAGCCTCCTGGGGGAACTCAACGAGAACCTGCAGCTGGAGCTGAAAACGCTTCGGCTGCTTAATGTTTATGACTTGTTCGGATTCACGCCCGATCTTCTGGAGAAGAGCCGCTACAGCGTCTTCGGAGAGATTGTGACCGACTCTGTCACAGATTCGATCGATCTGGACGGAGCGAAGTACATCGCTGTCGAGTACCTGCCGGGCCAGTTCGACCAGAGGGCGGCCTCGGCTGTGGACTGCGTGCACCTGATCGACCCCACGGCGCGGATCAGCATAAAGAGTTCAAAACTTCTGATCGTGGACTCCGACGCCTCCGAGGAGACGCTTGAGAAGATCCGCCACTACTACATCAATCCGGTGGAATCCCGCGCGAAAGACCTGAGCAAACTGGCCGACACGGAACACGCGGCGGTCAAGCCGGTTCCCGTGCTGAAGGGATTCAGGAATATGAGCGGGGACGATCTGAAAGCATATTGCAAAAAGATGGGCCTTGCGATGAACGCCGACGACCTCGCCGAGGTTGTGAAATATTTCACCGAGGAAGGCAGGGATCCGAACGAGACCGAACTCAGGATTCTGGACACCTACTGGAGCGACCACTGCCGCCACACGACATTCACAACGGAATTGGAAAGCATCGACGTGGAGGATTCCTTCATCAAGGAGGACATCGACGGGACGATGGCCCTGTACCTGAGGATGCGCTCGGAGACAGGCCGCGAGAAGAAGGGACTGAACCTGATGGATATGGCCACAATCGGGGCGAAATACCTCAGGAAGAACGGTTTGCTGGATGACTTGGAGGTCAGCGAGGAGAACAATGCGTGCAGCATATTCATAGATGTGGATGTGGACGGGCAGACCGAGAGATGGCTGCTGATGTTCAAGAACGAGACCCACAACCACCCTACGGAAATCGAGCCGTTCGGCGGGGCCGCCACCTGCCTGGGCGGAGCCATCAGGGATCCGCTCTCAGGACGCTCCTACGTCTACCAGGCAATGCGTGTCACCGGTGCCGGCGACATCTACAAACCTGTCAGCGAGACACTTCCGGGCAAGCTCCCGCAGAAGGTCATCACCAGGAAGGCCGCCCAGGGATATTCCTCCTACGGCAATCAGATCGGTCTTGCGACAACCCACGTCCGCGAGATCTACCACGAGGGCTACACGGCCAAGAGAATGGAGGTCGGAGCGGTTGTCGGAGCGGTGAAGGCCGGGGACGTGAGAAGGGAAAGCCCTAAGGCCGGGGATGTCGTGCTGATGATCGGCGGACGCACCGGACGCGACGGAATCGGCGGTGCGACAGGTTCCTCAAAGGAACACACAGAGGAGTCCCTTGAGACTTGCGGAAGTGAGGTCCAGAAGGGTAACGCTCCGGAGGAGAGAAAGTTGGAAAGGCTTTTCAGAAGGCCTGAGGTCACGAGACTGATAAAGAAATCGAATGACTTCGGAGCCGGCGGAGTGAGTGTCGCCATCGGTGAGCTTGCCGACGGGCTGGACATCTACCTTGACCGTGTTCCGGTGAAATACAGCGGAATGAACTCCACGGAACTGGCCATCAGCGAGTCCCAGGAGCGTATGGCCGTCGTAGTGGAAGCCAAGGACGAGGAGGAATTCAAGGCGCTTTGCCATTCAGAGAATATCGAGGTGACGCACGTGGCCGAGGTCACCGACACCGCCAGAATGAGGATGTTCTACGGCGACAAGGTCGTTGTGGATCTCACCAGAGCGTTCATCGACAGCGCCGGTGCGAAGCATTATTCAAAGGCCACTATCGGAGCGGTCGAGGACAGGGATCCGTTCTTCCGCGACGTCCCGGGCAAGAACCTGAAAGAGAGAATGTTCGCCAACCTGCAGGATCCGAACGTGACCTGCCAGAAAGGCCTTATAGAGATGTTCGACTCCACCATCGGCCGTTCCACCGTGCTGATGCCGTTCGGAGGCGAGCTACAGACCACCGAGACCCAGGTCTCAGTGCAGAAACTTCCGGTCAAGGGTTATACCGACACAGCCAGCATGATGGCGTTCGGCTTTAACCCTGACATCTGCGACTGGAGCCCTTACCACGGTGCGGCATATTCATTCATCGAGGCTTGCAGCAAGGTCGTGGCGGCGGGAGGCCATTGGGAGACAATGAGATTCTCTTGCCAGGAATATTTTGAAAGGATGACAGCTGATCCGAAGGTATGGGGCAAGCCGACGGCGGCTCTGCTCGGCGCTCTGAAGATGCAGAAGGAGCTTGGGCTGGCTTCCATTGGAGGCAAGGATTCGATGAGTGGATCCTTCGAGACCGAGGACGGGACAATCCACGTACCGCCGACCCTTATCGCGTTCGGTATCACTCCGGTAAAGGCTGACAAGGTGATCTCTCCGGAACTCAAATGGGAGGGAGACCGCCTCTACCTCGTGAAGCATACTCCGCTCGCTGACAAGATGCCTGACACGGAGCAGCTCAAGAGGAATTGGAATAATATTCAGGAAAAGATAGAGGACGGCACGATCGTGGCCGGTTGGGCGGTAGGATTCGGTGGAGTGGCAGAGGCGCTTTGCAAGATGAGCTTCGGCAACGCGTTCGGGTTCGACGTCAACCTTTCGGAGGACGAGCTGTTCAATCTAAGCTATGGTTCCATCGTGGTGGAGACCGACGGGAGCGCGCTTGACTTCGAGAACGCCATCGAGATTGGAACGGTGACTTCGGGCGAGGACGGCAACGTCCGCGTGAACGGGACCAAACTTTCCATCTTCGAGATGATGGATTTCAACGCGTCGCTCTTCGAGAAGGTTTACCCCGCAGTCAGCAAGCCAGACTTCAAGAGGCTGCTGCCTAAGGGCATGGAGGGTGTGAAGCCGTTCAAGGCAAAGAAGGCGGATCTTGAATATAAGGGACCGAAGGTCGATAAGGTTATCGCCTACCTTCCGGTGTTCCCGGGCACAAACTGCGACTACGATTCGGCGAAAGCTTTCCGCAAGGCGGGAGCCGAGATCCGCACTTCCGTGTTCCGCAACCTTTCGGACAAGGATGTGTTCGAGTCAATCGCCCAGATGAAGAAGAACATCGAGGATTGTCAGATCCTGATGCTCAGCGGTGGCTTCTCGGCCGGTGACGAGCCGGACGGAAGCGGCAAATTCATCGCCAATGTACTGAACAACAAGGACATCGCGGAGGCGATCGAGGGACTGCTGTCCCGTGGTGGTCTGATTTTAGGAATATGCAATGGTTTCCAGGCACTTGTGAAGTCGGGTCTGCTGCCTTACGGTGAGCTCGGGAAGGTGACCAAAGACTCCCCTACTCTGTTCCGCAATGACATCAATAGGCACATCTCGCAGATGGTGACGACCCGTGTGGCATCCACGAACTCTCCTTGGCTGAGAGGGATGGCAATCGGTGATGAATATACTATCCCTGTAAGCCACGGCGAGGGCAAGTTTGTGGTCAGCGAGGAACTCGCGCGTGAGTTGTTCGCCAACGGTCAAGTGGCGTTCCAGTACGTTGATCCGCTGACGGACGAGCCTACGATGGAGTCGCCTTACAATCCGAACGGGTCTTACTATGCGATCGAGGGCATCATCAGCCGTAACGGTCAGATTCTGGGGAAGATGGGTCACAGCGAGAGGTACGAGAGGAACCTGTTGAAGAACATAGAGGCCGACCTCGAGCAGCCACTGTTCGAGAACGCCGTCAGGTATTTTATCGGGTAATAAATGAAGAGGAATATCATTCACGATGGGGTGTCCATCAAGATCTTCGAGACGGATGACCCGCAGAAGGTGATCATACATTTCACGGATGAGATCACGGCGTTCAACAAGATCAAGAAGGCGGTGATCAAGGACAAGGGGATCTACTGCAACGGAATCTCCTGCGAGATCTCCAGACTGCTGCAGAAGGGAGGAGTGCCCACGCACTTCATCGAGCAGATCTCTGACACTGAGCAGCTTTGCTGGAAATCACAGGTGATTCCGATGGAGGTGATCGTCAGGAATGTGATCGCCGGCTCGATGGCACAGAGACTGGGGCTGGAGGAAGGTATCATCCCGAAGGAGCCGGTCTATGACCTCTGCTACAAGTCGGACATCCTCTGCGACCCGATCATCAACGACTACCACGCCGTCGCCCTCGGCCTCGTGAGCAAGGAAGAACTTGAACGGATATATTCATTGACAAAGCAGGTCAACAGCATCCTGACCCCGGTCTTCAAGGAGATCGGCATCACCCTGGTGGACTTCAAGATCGAGTTTGGCCACCTGTCGGACGGACGGCTCGTGATGAGCGATGACATCACTCCGGACAGCGCCCGCTTCTGGGACATCGCCACCGGCGAGAGACTCGACAAGGACCGTTTCCGCAGGGACAACGGCCACGTCGGCGAAGCCTACAGGACGGTCTACGAGCGTCTGACCGGCAAAAAGATTGACTGACAACTATTTATTATTTCTGAATATGAGACCACTATTTCTGACAAATACTCTTACTCGAACGAAAGAGCTTTTCAAGCCGATCCAGCCGGGACACGTGGGAATGTACGTCTGCGGGCCGACGGTCTACGGAGAGGCTCACCTCGGACACTCCCGTCCGGGAGTAACCTACGATGTGCTTTTCAAACTGCTCAGGCATCTTGGCTACAAGGTCCGCTACGTGCGGAACATCACCGACGTGGGACACCTTGAGCACGACGCCGACGAGGGAGAGGACAAGATTTCCAAGAAGGCAAGGCTGGAACAGCTTGAGCCTATGGAGGTTGTGCAGACCTATACGTTCCGCTACCACGAGGCGATGCGCCTGCTGAACGTGGCGCCGCCATCCATCGAGCCGAGAGCCTCGGGGCACATCATCGAGCAGATCGAGACCGTCAAGAAGATTCTGGACGCAGGCTACGCCTACATCTCCAACGGATCCGTGTACTTTGACGTGGAGAAATACAACAAGGATCACCACTACGGAATCCTTTCCGGGCGCACTCTGGACGACACCCGTGAAGGAACACGCACACTTGACGGACAGAGCGACAAGAAGGCTCCGTACGATTTCGCCCTTTGGAAGAAGGCTGAGCCCGAGCACATTATGCACTGGCCAAGTCCGTGGAGCGAAGGCTTCCCGGGATGGCATCTGGAGTGCTCCGTGATGGGCGAGAAATATCTCGGCAACGAGTTCGACATCCACGGCGGCGGAATGGATCTGATGTTCCCTCACCACGAGTGCGAGATCGCCCAGAATGTGGCCAGCCGCCACACACAAGGCGTGCACTACTGGGTTCACAACAACATGATCACGATCAACGGCCAGAAGATGGGCAAATCCCTGGGCAACTTCATCACCCTGCCGCAGCTGTTCAGCGGACAGCACGAGAAACTCACGCAGGCATATTCCCCGATGACCGTCCGCTTCTTCATCCTCCAGGCGCACTACCGCAGCACGCTGGATTTCAGCAACGAGGCACTGCAGGCTGCCGAGAAGGGTCTGAAGAGGGTGATGCAGGCGGCGAAGGATTTGCGTGCGTTGGCTTCGGCGGCAGGAATCACTGACACGGCCAAGGGCACGGAAGGCGATCCTGTGGACGCGATGCAGTACGGCGAGTTCATCACAGCCATTGCTCCTGACACCTGCCCGGCGACTTCCGAGGAGGTCAAGGGAATATTCAATGCTGTCTATGAGGCGCTTTGCGATGACCTTAACACGCCGATCGCACTGTCGCACATCTTCGACGCGGTACGCCTTGTCAACTCCGCCAAGGCTGGAGAACTAAAACTGAGCAAGGGTGATTTGGAGACTCTGACACAGCTTTTTGATGACATCGTGTTCGGTGTCCTCGGGCTGAAGGACGAGTCCGCCGCCGAATCCGGCAAGGGTCAGGAGATTGTCTCCGGACTGATGGACATGGTGCTTGAGGAACGCGCCAAGGCCAAGGCAGCGAAGGACTGGGCGGCCAGCGATGCCATCCGTGACCACCTCAAGGCCCTCGGCATCACCGTAAAGGACACCAAGGACGGAGCCGAGTGGAGTATTCAATAAAAACAGACAATATGAAACATAGATATATTTCCGTCTCGGTGATGTGCTCCAACCTTATGAACCTGGGGCAGGATATCAAGACGTTGGAAGAGAACGGCGCGGACATGCTGCACATCGATGTGATGGACGCTCATTTTGTTCCGAATCTCACATTCGGGCCGGACTTCATCAAGGCTATGCAGGCAGTCACGACAATGCCGGTGGACGTTCACCTTATGGTCGATGATCCGGAGCTCATAATGAGCAAGTTCCCGGTCCGCAAAGGCGACATAGTGTCCCCACACATCGAGGTCAAGAAAGATTACCGCGCGCTGGCAGCCAAGGTTCATGAGGCAGGAGGGCTTTTCGGCCTTGCGGTCAACCCGGAGACCGATGTGGAAGCCATCAAGGAGTATCTTGACGTGCTTGACACGGTCACCCTGATGCTTGTGCACCCAGGAGCCGCAGGTGCTAAGATGGTGGACGGGATCATGGACAAAGTCGCCGGAATGCGCAGATTCCTCGACACCAACGGCCGCGAGGACATCCTCATCAGCGTTGACGGAAGCGTCAGCAATGAAAGGGCCAATCTCATGGCCGGAATGGGAGCCGACATATTCGTAGGCGGCACCGCGGGAATCTATAGAAAAGGGATGGCTCTTTCCGAGACCATCCCTGAAATGCGGGCCGCCATAGATTTCTAGAAGAGGGATATTCGCTGACCTTACTCCACGTTTCGGAATCCGGAATAGTCCGTCTGAAGCGTGGAGCATTTATATTCATTGACCACTCCGCCGCCCGGGATGGTCTGCGTGGCGCGCACCTCCCAGTTCTGAACCTTGGTCGGATCGCCACCCGGAGCCTCTATGTACCAATAGTACTGCGGCGTGCTGCGTGACCATGTCGCCGTCTTGCGTCCCAAGTCATTGTAGAAGAACGAGATGGCGCAGACATCCCCGATTTCGGAAGGAACCTGTTTGAAGTCTCCGACCTTTTTCCCGTCCTGGAAGAGTTCGACTTTCCAGTTGTCCTCGTCGCTGTTCCAGATGGATGCCACGAAGCAGCCCTTGAGTCCGGAGAAACCAGGCGCCTGGGCGCCTTTAGGGCCGATGCCGCCTTCTGTCCATGAATATTCATACTCACCGGAAGGATGACCTTCCGCTCCGCCGTAGATCTGGTTGCCGTCATAGACACGCATCTGGAGATCAGGCGACTCGCCTGTACCTTTCGCCAGCCAGTTTTTCATCGTCTTCCCGGAGACTTCGTAAACGCTGTAGCCGTTCGGAGAGCCGGCAAGGTTGAGGTTGCAGCTCCACCAAGCGCCGCAGGCCGCTCCATGAATATGCTCGTAGACGGGAGTGCCTCCCTTCGTGACATAGTCATGATGGATGAAATTCTGCGCGTAATGCGTGTGACCGATCATCACATGCGCCTCGTGGAAGTCCGTAAGGCAGTCCATTGCTGCGGCCATGTTCTTGATCTTGTCCGGGTTGTCCTTGTCGGCGTTGTGACGGAACTGGATGTGGGCGCAGAAGACAATCATCTTTTCCTCCTTGTCCTTCACAAGGGCAAGGTCTGACTTGAGCCATTCCAGCTGCCGGTCGGAAATGTTGTCGGCATATTTCCAGGTCTTGCCGTTGGTCGTCGTAACAGCCACGTCGTCCATAACCACAAAGTGAACGTCTCCTCTGTTGAACGAGTAGTCCGTGGGGCCGAAGAGGTCGACGTAGGTCTGTGTGGCCGTGTAGTCATCAACGCAGGCCGCGTCATGGTCGTGGTTGCCGACACAGTTGTAGATCGGGAGATAATCCCCAGACTCCAGCGCGAACCCCGAGAGGGCCTTGTGCATCGGCCCCCACTGCACCGTGTTGTCAAACGTCAGGTCGCCGAGGGTGACAGCGTAGGCATTCAAGTACTTTCCCTTGGCCTGTGACTCGGACATGAATCTATTGAGATCCGGAAGCGTCTCAGTCTCGAACCTGTGGACATCAGAGTCCGTCTTGCACTGAGGATCCCCGATCATCACCAGAGTGAAATCCTTCTCGGGAGCGTCAAGCGGCTCCAGCACGAAATCGTTCCTGTTCTGCCGGCTCCTGTCAATCGGGGTCGTGGAATAGAACAGAGGAAGTTTCGTGACTGGATCCAGCGCCGTCTTGTACTCCGCCGGAAGCGTGTAGTACACATTCCTGCACTTCTCGTCCGCCACAAACTGGTAAACCCCGTTCCTGTCCGTCACCGTGAAAGTGTACCCGTCCGTCACCGGCACCCCCGCGATGCCCTTCCCTGTCCGGGAGTCCTTGACCAAACCAAAGAGATTGTTTTTCTTGTCTATGCGAGTGCCGTTCAGTTTCATAGCATCGACCACATACGCAGACATGAACGTCATCGCCACAATCAAGAATGCAATATTTCTGTATATTCTCATCATCAGTATTCTCGAAGCAAATAGTACTCAAAAAAGAACGGGGAAATCTCCCCGTTCCAAAACACCTATGTATGGATTCTAAAATCCGCTATAGTCCGTCTGCAAATCCGTGCAGGAATAGACATTGACTTCTCCGCTGGTCGGGATTGTCTGCGTGGCGCGCACTTCCCAATTCTTCACCTTGGTCGGATCACCGCCAGGAGCCTCAATGTACCAATAATGCTGAGCAGTCGTTGTGGTCCATGTCGTCGTGTTCTTACCCAAATTGTTGAAATAATATGAGACAACACATATGTCAGGAACCTTGGACGGAACTCTCTTCATGTCACCGACTTTCTGACCGTTCTGGGAAAATTCCACTTTCCAGTTCCTGTCATCGTCATTCCATATAGCGGCGACAAAAGATCCTTTCAGATTTGAATTACCCTTGGCGGTAATATTGGCGGTTCCTCCTTTACCACCATCGTACCATGTGTACCGATATTTTCCTGAAGGTGTGCCATCCGTACCACCATAAATCTGGCTGCCGTTATAAACCCGCATTTGATACCCGACTTCATTCTTCGTGCCTTTGGTAACCCAGTTCTTGATGCTGTTCCCTTCGATCTCATAAAGGCTATAGCAATTAGGCGCGCCATTCACATTCATATTGCATGACCACCATGCACCGCAAGCGGCACCATGGACATGCTCGTAAACGGGTGTGCCACCCTTGGTTACATAAGAGGAGTGAATCCAGTTCTGAGGATAATGGGTGTGACCGACCATGATATGAGCCTCGTGGAATTCCGTAAGAAGTTTAAGGATCTCTGCATAATTCTTATCCTTGTTCACAGAGGCACCGCCACTGTTTGCGCCTCCTCTGAAAGGGATATGGGCGCAGAACAGGATCATCTTGTTCTGTTTGTCTTTCACCAGATCCAAATCCGCCTTCAGCCATTTCAGCTGAGAACTCGTGACTCCAGCATCATAATCCCAGGTCTTGCCGCTTGTAGTAGTGACAAGGACATTGTCCATCACAACAATATGAACATCGCCTCTGTTAAAAGAATAATCCACCGGGCCGAAAAGATCGACATAGTTTTGCGTTGACTCATACCGCGTGTTTGTCGATGCGTCATGGTCATGATTGCCGACCATATTATAGAACGGAATGTAATCAGTGCCGTTGGCCGAGAACTTTGACATGACATTACGCATTGGCTTCCACTGAACGGTGTTGTCAAATGTGATGTCACCCATTGACATGATGTACACATTCTTATACTTACCATTCGCCTGTGAGGTCGAAATGAAATTCCTCATGTCCGGCAATGTCTCCGTACGGAATCTCTCTCTGTCGGAATCAGTTTTACACTGTGGATCCCCAATGGCCAGATAAGTGAAATTCTTCTCAGGAGAATCAAGCGGTTCCAAAACAAAGTCGTTCCGGTTCTGACGGTTGTAGGAAATAGTCGATGTGGAGTAAAACAAAGGCAGTTTGGTCTCTTTGTCCAACGCCACCTTATACTCTGACGGCAATGTATAGTACACATTGCGGCAATACCGGTTCGCCTTGAATTGGTAAACGCCATTGGCATCTGTCGTGGTAAAGGAATACCCGTCTGTGACTGGTACACCAGCGATGCCCTTTCCGGTCTTGGAATCTGTGATCAGTCCGACAAGAGTGTTTGTGGACTCAATCGAGGTGCCATTGATCACCGTCTCCGTTCCGGGAGTCGGCTTCGGATCCGGTTTGTCCGGAGTCGGATCATCGGTCCCATTCTTACCGCAAGCAACAACCCCCAGCATGAGGGCTGTTGCAGACATTAGACCGAATAAACTCTTTTTAAATCGTAATTTATTCATGTATAATAGTTTAAGATTTTAATCCTCCCAACCATAATTCTGGCCAAGATTAGGATTCTTTGTCAAGGCTGTCGATGGAATAGGACGGACATAATCCCTGTCATTCCACTCAAGCTTGTAATTGTAAATAAGATATCCATGATCGCCCTCAGAGAGAGTCAAGTTCTGGTCTGCGGTTGAGGTACCTGTTTTATAAGCAAACTGAGAAACTTTAGATGCATTGAACTTATACGTTTCACCATTGAACTGGAAGCCGTTCTTATACTCATCGGCGGTCACGTAGATACCCATCCAACCACTATTGTCTGTACCACGATCCACAATCAGATTCTGGCAAGCCCAACGGCTGAGATCCGAAGTGCGGAGGTTCTCACAGATCAACTCTGTAACCCTCTCTCTTCTTATCTCCAGCATGGTGTTTGAGAGAGCTGGATCACCATAGTATGACTTCAGCCAGGCATCCTCGACATAACCGGCGGATGCAGGATAAATATTCTTGACACCTGCGCGCTTGCGAAGCTCTCCGACGGTCTCATTCCAGATGGTCTCATCAATCTGACCGAGCTCAGCCTTGGCCTCGGCGTAGTTCAAAAGAACCTCCGCGTAACGCAGGATAGGAATATCATTATCATTCCTTCCTTTAGAATAATTCTCCTCCTTTTCCTGACTCCATTTCCTGAACTGATACCCGCTGAATGTATATGTAAAGTTCAGTTTCTTTGGGACGGATTCCCCTGCTAACGTCGTGTACAAGTGTCCCGGGCCGTGAACAGTGTTGAAAAGACGCCAATCCTTATTGTCAAACTCCTTCGTCACAGACACATCCGGCTTTGCCGGTGTTCCGTCAAGGTTAAGGAACATACGCACAAGGTTCTTGGTAGGGGCGGCCTTCTGATCGTACGTACTTGAGTTCACAACCCAAGTAAGCTCGTTATACACGTTAAGGTCACCACCTTCATATTCCACGGTCCAGATGGCCTCTTGGGACTTGCCGAAATCAGTGCTCCTCCAAATGTTGTCATACAAGGAAGCGACCTCCTTACCATCGGCAACCGAGACAGGTGATCCGGTAACAAGAGAGAACTCCTTGGAATCAATCACAGACTTGGCGGCTGTGGCGGCGGCGTTGAAGAAATCATCAGAAGACTCATACTGCCCTGACCATGCGTTGTTTGTAGCCGGGTTCACCGTATGGTACTTACGGAAAGAGCCCTCATACAGGCAGACTCTTGACATGAATGCCAATGCGACATATTTGTTGATCACGCCACTGTAAGTCTTCAGATCGGCGGACATGTTCTCGCTTGCGAATTTCAAATCCTCCAGAACATTGTGCATTACAAGCTCACGGTCATCCCTGCCTGCGGTAAGGATAGGATCATCAACATTCACGACATGATCAATCCACGGAACATTGCTGAAAGTCTTCACTTTCGAGAAGTAGAAATAGGCTCTCCAGAACCGGGCGACACCAAGATAATGATTGGCGACCTCATCCTCAAAGAGACTTCTGTTCTTTTCAATGCCTTCGATCATCTTGTTGGCCCTGCGGATGCCTTTCCAGTCTCCGACAGCCCAGCCACTCTGCTTGACAGAGTTCCATATGCCGGGACGATAAAAATCATTAGATGTCTGGGTGCAGATGAGATCCGTATAATTATCGCCTTTGCCGACAGCCTCTCCGGTTGGACGATATGCCTCAATCAGTCCGTTGGAATATATCTCCAAATCACTTTCTGTCCTGAAGAAATTCTCGGCTGAGATTTTATTGACCGGATCTGCCGTGAGAAAATCCCGACATGAAGACAATGCGAGAACAGACGCGGCTCCCAAAAGTAATTTAACTGCTATACTTGATTTCATATTAAAATTCATTAGAGTTTATCTTCCTTCAAATTAGAAAGTAATGTTCAGACCGAAGGTGTATGTCTTGAGCATAGGATAGGTATATCCCTGTCCGACGCCGCTAAGACCTCCAACATTGTCACCGAAGTCAGAATCTCCGAAGCCAAGGGTCTCAGGGTCAAACATCTTGGTGTGCTTGTAAATCGGAGAGAATGTCAGCAGATTCTCACCGGAGAAGTAAACCTTAAGCTTCTCGACGCGGATCTTCTTGGTAAGCTTGCTTGGGAAAGTATAGTCCACAGTGAGGTTCTTAAGTCTTACATAAGCGGCATTCTGCATGTAGTAGTCATTCTCGAACGTAAGAGGGCCGTCATTTCTGTTCGCGGCGTATGCCACCTGACGTGTGAAGTAAGGCTTGCTTGCGGCGTTGGTGACCACCCAGTTGGAAGTAGAGTAATCAACTTCCACAGCGTCCTGAGTATGAATCTTCGGCAGATAGCCATAAGGACGGTTGTACATTCCCCAGAAGAATCCGGACTCGCAGCTTGGATACCAGTCACGCTTGCCTACGCCTTGCAGGAATACACTGACGCCGATTCCGTTCCAGTTGGCGCCAAGATTGATTCCGAAATAATAGCGAGGGCTCTGATTGCCGATGCGCTCAAGGTCGCCATGGTCATCAAGAGTACCTTTGCCGTAGTCAATCTTTCCGTCACCGTTGATGTCTATGAATTTAAGGTCTCCGGCATACGCCCTGAAGTTGGATCCGTTCTTGTGGAATTTATCGGTCGCCCAGTTGTTGGCCTCCTCATTGCTGAGGAAGTACCCGTCGGTCCTGAATCCCCAGATCTCACCAAGTTCCTTACCCTCATAGTAGTTGAGGATGTCACCGTTGATGTTATAGTACTTCTTCACCCAAGTGCGTGAATCCCAGACACTGGCCTTGATGTTATAATTGAAATCCTTACCGGCGAGTTTGAACGAGTCTCTCCAGCCGATCGTGGCTTCCCAACCCTTTGTCTGGATAGCGCCGTAGTTCCCCTTAGGGGTGGAATCACCAAGCACCTCAGGAAGATCCGGACCCTGAATGAACATATCCTTGACATCACGCACATAGTAGTCAGCCGAGATCGAGAGACGGCTCTTCAGGAAATCAGCGTCAAGTCCCACGTCATAAGTGGTGACAGTCTCCCAGGTAAGGTTGTCAGGAATGATCGCGGCGGCCGTTGTGTAAGGAATTTTCTCCCCGTTGATGAGTTTTGTGGATTTTGACACACCCATAAGCTCCAGGAATGAGTAAGGGTCGATGGTCGCGTTACCGAGGGAACCCACATTGGCGCGGAGTTTAAAGTTGTTCATCCAAGACTTGGCCCATTTCATCCAAGGCTCCTCGGACAGTCTCCAACCTACGGACGCTGAAGGAAAGAAACCCCATTGTGAATATGAAGGGAACAATGAGGAACCATCGTAACGTGCGGCCACCTCGACTATATACCTGTTGAGAAGAGTGTAGTTCACACGCCCGAAGAAACCGACCATGCTCTTGTCGTGACCACGATCCTCCACACCATACTCGTCAGACGCCATAAGTTCAAATGAAGGGATGGAAGGATACAGAAGGTCTTTTCTGGTAAGATAAAAACGGCGATAGTTCGTCTTCTCAAGATTCCATCCAGCCACGATATTCAAATCATGGTTGTCACCAAGTTTCGGAGTGTATGTCCCGACGATGTTTGAGGAGATGTAATCAGTGTTGAAACGCCAGTCTGACTTATAAGAGGAGTTATTGTAAGTCTCCAAAGCACCTGGGGCACTATAACCACTCTGGATGCAAGAGACTCTTGCCTGAGTGGAACGGATGGCTTTGTAAGTAAAGTCGCCTGTGAATTTCAGGACGTTCTTGATCGGCTCGAAATCAAGAGTGGTGGATGTGATAATATCCAGTTTGTTATTTTCCTGATAAGTATTACCGTCTTCAAACGCACCGTACATACAAGAAGCGCCATAGAACGTAAGCGTACCGTCTTCATTAAATGCCGGATAGATTGGCTGTCCTCTATGCTCGAACTGGCGGAGAAGCGGCTGTGAACCACCTGTCACCATCGGCTGGTGATATTTACGCTTGAACACCGAGGTGTTATTGGTCAATTTCAACCAATCAGTAATCTTTATGGAACCCTTGGCGCGAAGATTGAACTGGTTGAAGTCCTCATTGCCAAGCTTATAGATACCGTCCTGTCCATAATAACGCCCACTGATGGCATAGCTAACCTTCTCTGACGCGCCATTGATGCTGAGGTTATGGTTCTGTGTCATGTTCATGTCCTTGTAGAACATGTCAAGCCAGTTGGTGCTTCCATAGTAAGCATAGTTGCCGCCGAAACCGACATCCTTTCCGTCACCATAAATCTTACCGTAATTCTCATAGGTAGGATCAGTTTTACGACGACGGAACTCCTCATGATAAGCCTCAGAATAGGTATTGGACCTGTTATTGACATTACCAGGCAAAGAACCGGAGGAAGTCGGAGTGCGTTTGTCGTTCCTGAAGAACTCAACAAAGGTATCAAGCCACTGAAGGCCATCTGTGACAAGCTCGTCCTCCCACATGATGTTTCTTCTGTTCAATGAGACAGAGCCGTTGTAGTTCACGGAAATCTTGTCGGTCTTCGGAGCCTTGGTTGTCACGAGGATGACACCGAAAGCACCTCTGGCACCGTATACGGCAGCGGAGGCAGCATCCTTAAGGACAGCGACAGTTTCGATGTCCTCTGGATTCACTGTAGTGAGGTCTCCCTCGACTCCGTCGATGAGGACAAGGGCGCTGCTGCCCTGGCCGATCGAGTGCTTCTGGTTGCCTGCGCCACCACCGACCTTTTTTCTGGACTGATATGAAGTGCCATTGCCACGGATGGTGATAGACCCTTGATGGGTAGGCTTACCGTCAGCCTGAACGATGTTCAACCCCGGGATCTGTCCCTGAAGAGACCTTGTCACATTGGAGTTGGTCCTGCCTTCAAGTTCCTCACCCGACAGGTTCTCGACAGCTCCCACCAACTGAGTCTTCTTGAGAGTACCATAACCGACCACAACAGTCGCGTCAAGCATCTGGGTGTCTTCCTGAAGAAGGATGTCCAATTTTGTTCTCTTGCTGACATTAACCTCTACAGTCTTATAACCGAAAAGCTGGCATACAAGGACAGCGTTGGCGTCAGCCTTGAGGGTGTACGCTCCGTTCGCATCAGTCGATGTACCCACAGATGTGCCCTTAACCATTACAACCGCCCCCGGAACAGGCTCATTGGTAGCGGCCTCTTTGACAAAACCTGATACAGTGAGTTTCTGAGCAAACACTTCAGATGGCACCAGAAACAAAAGAATCGCCATAACGGTCGTCATCAAACCTTTCGTAAGCAATAACAATTGTCTACTCTTCCCCTTTTCGGGAGAAGAACTGGTTATTATGTGATTCATTTCAATCGTAATAAATTTTCAATAAAAATAATTACCAGAACCTATAGCAAGGTTCAAGATTCTGCGGCAAACTGAAATCCTTGGTTATTATTTCTAATGGTTTACAAGGTTATTATGGTTCTTTATCCTCGCATCAGTGTTTTTTAAATAATGAATATTTAGTACTATTAAACTTCAATGATTTTGTTAAAGCGCCCCTTTAGCAAAAAAACTATTTGTATTTCACAAACGTGGCCTTTTCGTCCAAAAATTTCTTCACCTCGATGGCCCTGTCGCAGCACAGATACTCCGCACCGAGATACACGCCCAGCATGATGTCCTCAGGAGTCCTTGAAGGCCAAAGGGAAACGGCCAGACCGGCTTCCTTTGCCTTTTTCACCATGGAGCGCGTAGTACCATTCATGTTGCACCCGATCCGCTTGATTCCCATAGCCTCCGCCATCTGGATGGTCTCATCACAAACCGGCTTGCTGAAAATCATGAGCATGTCAGCGTCCGGATGAAGTTTTCTCATCATATTCAAGGCATCTCTGCTGCTGGACGTGAACAGATAAGTGGAATGCTCCGGCTTCTTGGACATGACCGCCTTGTAGAGTTTGTCGCAATACTCGCGAAGGCGATCCTCCGGATAACTTGATGTCGGGCTGACCTTCATTTCAAACTCAACGTATAGGCCATCCTTGTCCGAAAGGAAGCCCACAAGCTCATCAAGGAAAAGAATCTTGTTGCCCTGGAATGTTGTCAACTTGCGGATCTCATCAGATGTCATCGACTCGACCGCACCGGTGCACGGAGTCAATCTGGCGAACGTCTCATCGTGGTTCACAACAAGCTGTCCGTCCTTGCTCATTCTGATGTCGGTCTCAAAGCCCCTTATTCCTTGTTCATAGCAAGCCTTGAATGCCGGGAGCGTGTTCTCATCATACTCGAAACGGCTGGCGCGATGAGCGAAAAACTGTACGGCCTGAGACTGTGCGGACAAGTCCACCGCCCACACAGACAGCACAATAACAAATAAAAACCTTAATACCTTCCTCATAACTTGACATATATAAGTTCACATATACCATGATACCCTACCGGGTAACCTTCCACAGCGAATTTCAGACTTACGACTAAAAACGATTGAAAGGATTCACAAAAGTACAAAAAAATTCAGTCTCCGCCTTGCATTTTTCATTTAACTTGAATATCTTTGTCTCAGGCAAACTGAAATAAAGTTCACTTTCGAGTGACATCTTACATCTTTCTGATGGTTGTTAAGGGTGCTTAAGAAGCATAGCCTTAATTTTAGTATTTACAGTTTCCAACTAACAATCACTAAAGAAAATATGAAATCCATTAAAGCCCTCGCGGCCGTAGCCTTGGCATCTTCTCTTTTTATAGGATGTGAAGAAGAAGAGCACTTTGGCATAGACTCATCCAAACCGGCACCGAAGGAATTCACTTATGATGAAGACAATTCATCGGAAACATCCATTTCAGTCTACTGGGACGACGCCAGCATGATTGAGGCTGGAGCGACCAGCGCGACCGTCCAGCTTACCACAGAACTCAACAACGGCGACAATTACGACAACAGCGTCACCCACACCATCGTTTACAGCGACGAAAAGGTAAAGGTCAAAAACGCCACGACTTTCACAGGTCTGAAAAAATTCAGCCGATACTATGTAAGGATAAGAGCGAACTATGCCAGATCCATATTCTCTGACTGGGTTTACCTTACTTATAATGAGGAACCGAGTCCTTTTGAGATTGGTGTCGGATTCATAGACAAGAACAGCCCCGTTGTGGAAAACATTTCTTACAATGAGTCCTCCGCATCCGCAACAGCACTCGCTTTCAACTATGATGACAGCAAGGCTTGTTCACAGAACGCAACTATAATCAGGTTTCAACTCATCAACACAACCACGGATGCTGTAGCCAAAGAGAAAGAGCAGACTCCGGGAGAAGGTTCAATTGTTATCGATGGGCTGAAAACAGGGGATCAGTACAATGTGCGGGCAAGAGCCGAATACAACGCCACCTCAGGCACTGTATGCTCCGAATGGGTTTATGCCGAAACGACAGACACGAAAGTATTTGAAGTCGGTGTCGGCCCTGTCATTCCTAAAGATGTTGCTCCTACAGCCAAATTACATCACGCCACATCTTCAACACTTATCTTCCAATGGTCCGAAAGCGAATTTGCATCTATAGCAAAAGATGCCAGAAGGCCTTATAATGTTCAGCTTTATTCCGATCAAGCTTGCTCTAAACTCGTAGTGTCATGGGAGATTCCTGAAAGTTCGAAAATCTATGGGGCTTTCCAACCTGCATTCATGTTCTCAGGCCTTATGAGTGATACCAAATATTGGTTTAAGGTTACGGACATGCAGACAAACCTCACAAGCGATCCTGTTGAAGGCAAGACCTCCGCTTTCAATGTTGTACAGATTTCCAATACTCCAGCATCCGTAGGCGATGTTATTCTATCGGAAGATTTTTCCGAATTTGTTTGGGGTGGTGATTATATCTACAAAGGTCCAGGTTATTCTTCCAATGGCAGATCCAGTGCGACATCCCTTGTTCCGGCATCAGGCGAGAATCCGCAAGGATCAGACTTGTACCTTGTAGGCGCAACTACTGAAATGGGTCTGTTCAACACCCTGAAAGGTGCGGTTCCTAGCACGCGACTTGCTACTTGGGGAGTGATTAACGAAGGTTCAGCCAACAGTTATATGTGTGTGCGTCCTGGACACTTGAAACTAGGTGCATCAAAATATATATGTCAAATCGCGACACCTGAACTCTCTTCCTTGACCGGCACTGCCACTGTTGAGGTATCATTTAAAGCATGCCCATACTACGAAAAAGACCAGACGGCAGATCCTCTTGACATTCAAGTCATCAATGTTGGAAGTTCTACTATTGGCGCTCAAAATGTTTTAACGGTGAACAGTTCCACATCAGAGGAACTTACACTTGAAAACAAGAAAGAATGGACATCATATAGTGTCAGGGTTAACAACGTCACGTCCAAATCAAGAATTGCGGTAGGTCCTGTAAGGAAGACAGGATCAGCAGGAAGCGCTCAACAGAGAATGTACCTTGACGAACTTGTCATCAAAGTCATCTCTTATGGTTCTGTGATGATTCAACTTGACGCTCCGGTAGTGACAGCGGAAGCTCTTGACAAGTCCATCACCGCAAAGTGGGAGCCTGTTAAAGACGCTGCATCCTATGTGGTCGAATATAAGGAAACATCAGCGACGGAATGGACGAGTCATGAGACTGGAGAGACCTCTTACAAGATTGCAGACTTAACGCCAGAAACCTCATATGACATCAGGGTGAAGGCGATAGCCGGCGAATCATCATCCGAGTACTCCAAAGTGGTCACTGTAACCACAACAGCGCCAGTTGCCGAGATTAAGACTAAACTGGTCTTTGCCAATGAGTCCCAGATAGGATTCCAGTGGTCCGCGAACAATTTCGAGAACAAACTGGCGGACATTGACGACTCCTACACAATAGAAGTGTTCAAAGATGAGGCCATGACAAATGCTGTCACGAAGTTCAACATAACAGGTGGCAAGATAGCCAAGAGTTGGGACGCAACCAAGCAAGAAACCATGTATAACTATAAAACTTCAGCTTGGCCTGTTCCATACCAAACATCTTTCACATTATCAGGATTGGATCCAGATAACAACTACGTTATCAGGATCACGGATTCCTCCAAAAATATAAATGGTGTCCTGAAAGCCACAACCAGCAAATCCAAGATAAAGGAGATTCCTGCCACAACTGCGTCTGCCGGTGATATTATCCTTTATGAAGACTTCAGCCAGTTCTACTACGGCTATGAAACCGTATATGGAACTGCAGGATACAGTTCTTGCACACGCTCTTCTTCAACGACAATGTATAAATTGGAGGGAGAGAACCCATTTGCAGAAGCGACGAACGCACAACTATTCGGCTGTAAGCCAGGAACCCACATGGGACTTTTCAATACTCTAAAGAATTACATCCCGTCAACAAGAATGGAGTCTTGGGCACAAAATGTTGAGAAGAATAAGGCCGGAGTGGTATGCGTACAGCCGGGAAGTCTCAAAATCGGAGCTTCCAGTCTTACCGGAACTATCGTCACCCCACCACTCTCATGCCTGAGTGGGAATGCGAAACTTGAAGTTTCTTTCGACATTTCGCCTTATATGGAAGCAAAACCAGACCCATTCACTGCCAAAGTTGAAGTACTTACAGGAGGCGAGGTAGATGCATCTCACTTTATAAACAATGCGACAGTTTCACAAGAGAAAAAATTCAACATGCATGAGACCCGTGAATGGAAGAGGGTGACCATTACTCTTGATAATGTCGAGCCTGGCTCCAGAATCGGAATCGGAGGTTCAAGGGATGATGGAACCGACCCTGGAAAGGCGCAGCATCGATTGTATCTTGATAATATTCAGATAAAAGTACTTTCTTACTAAAGGTATCTTGGTAATCCGAGAGGCTGTGTCAATTTGGCATAGCCTCTTTTTTTGTGTATCTGGCATGGCGTAAGCATTCGATAAAGTACAACTGTCAGTTTGATTAAGTGGTATATAACTTTGCGCCACTAATACTAACTGACATGCTTACACGCGAACAAATCGAAGAGATCCAGGGCGAGGCCCGGGAGAAAGGGACAGCAATCAAGGCCCTGTTGAAAGAGAAAGGCATTCCAGAGCACCAGTACTTCTGGTGGAAGCGGAAGTACGCCAGGGCAGAGGTTCCGGATGGGTTCCTGCCCATAGCTGGTGGCGTCTTGTGGACACCATTCAGGGAATAATCGATGATCCAAGACGCCGGCTGCAACATCGCCTGCGACTATGTTCAAGTGGACGAGAGCACATTGCCGGTAATAGACAATGAAAAGCGCCGCGCGGTGAAGGGATATGTATGGAGTGTGGTGAACGTGATGACGGGAGACAGGTTCTTCTTCTATGAACATGGCTCCAGGAGCACCCGCGTGGCCATGGGTCTGCTGAAGGACTTCACCGGAGCCATCCAGAGCGACGGTTACATCGTGTACGAACACTTCGAGGGGATGGAAGGGAAGAAGCTCCTGGGCTGCTGGGCCCACGCAAGGCGCAAGAACTATCTGTTCTGCGGTGACGACGACGCCGCACAGAGGGCAGCCGTGGTCTACTCCCTGCTTGCCACCTGCAAGGCACACGGCGTTAATGAACGGGCGTGGCTTGAGGATGTCCTGCGCCGGATCCCGGAATACGAACAGGCAGGGAAAGACTACGCAGACCTTCTTCCCGCAAACTGGCGCGCCTTGTCCGCAAAGTAACTCGAACCAATATCACACTCCCATAAAAAGACTGCAACCGGCATCACACTGATGCAAGTTGCAGCCAAACTTTATCGACGCACGTACTTCCTCGAATGCTTACAAATCAATTATTTAGCAAATATGGTCACTCGGCTTGATTGCTGTAGTGCTACTTTTGCACTGAACTAAAGTTAATTAGTCCGGCCACATTTCGGCGAATGCATAATAACGCCAATTATAGGCCGAATGGCAATTCTGGATCTTTCCACTTTGTCGGATCAGGTTCTCCAGTGTTCCATATCTCCATAAGAAGGGTATCCGGATTCTCGATAACCGGGTAGGGATACTCGATGCCAAGGTCAGAGAAGTATAACATCTTGATTCCATGCGCTTCACACAAGTCACGCTTGGCCTTATCCCTGGCTTGATTATCAATAAACACTTCTTCTCCTCCAAAGAATTCACTTGGTACAAAGTGCTGTTCACCTTGACACTCAATCGCGATACCTTGTTCTGGGAGGAAGAAATCAAGATGCATTTCCCCTCTGAAAGTCATCCACTCAAATGCTTTCTGCGTTTCAAACTTGATTTTCTGCGATTTGAGCACTCTCATTACGTAGTTTTCGAGGTGGCTCTGGTTGCAGATCGGGCAGCCATTACCCCATAGATGAGATGAGGCGACTTGTTCGAAGATGCCATGTCGCGGGCAGATGATTTTCACTTTCTCAGTTGCACCTTTGTAGTCAACCAGTGAATAGTCATATTTCCCGTTATGCACCTCTGTGCTGCGCTCAATGAACAACTTGGTGTCCATATAACGACCAGCACAAATAGGGCACCCTTGTCCAAGCATATGGCCACTTGGCGTTTGCCAGAATTCACCATGCTCCGGACAGATTATGCAAAGTTTGGTGTTACTACCTTTATACTCTGCTTTACTGTAGTCGTATTTATCGCCGTAAAGTTCTTTTGCCTTTCGAATAAACCTCTCCGTGGTAAGACGGACATTCCCCGAGCATTCTTTGCAGCCATTTCCGCATAAATGTAAAGTGGGTTTTTGCAAGAACTCTCCGTGTTCAGGGCAGATAATAGTAACCGGGGTGGTTGACCCGAGTCGTGGTTTTGGAAAAGTGGAAGAAAACTTATAAATCCTTTTGAAAAAATGGAAATTTGTCCGTAAATTGCGTTGGAAAAATGGAGGCAATATGCTTAATAGAAAGATTGACAGTTATTTAAGAGATTATTACAAAAAAACGAATAACGCACTGCTTATTACTGGTGCACGTCAGGTTGGAAAGACATATTCCATCCGGGAATTCGGCAAGTCCTTCAAAAGTTTCATCGAGATAAACTTCATTGAGAATCCCGATGCTGTTGGGCTTTTTAAGAATGCAAGTGGTAGTGCTGACATATTGATGCGCTTATCCACAATTACGAATGCTCCCATGATCAAAGGAGATACCCTGATCTTCTTTGACGAAGTACAGGAGTGCCCAGACATTGTCACAGCCATCAAGTTCTTGGTTGATGATGGATCGTACCGCTATATCCTAAGTGGATCGCTGCTCGGCGTAGAGTTGAAGGACATTCGTTCGGTCCCCGTCGGTTATATGGGCGTAAAGGAAATGTTCCCGCTGGATTTCGAAGAGTTTATATCTTGTGTCGGAATCAATGAGAATGTAATAGCCTCCTTGAAGGAGTCCTGGACAAAGAGGCAACCCGTCGACGACTTCATCCACAATAAAATGATGGAGCTGTTCCGGCTATACCTTATCATAGGAGGTATGCCGGCAGCTGTCAGCAAGTATCTGGAGAGTAATAACCTGCAAGATGTCTTGGCCGTACAGCAGGAGATCATTCAACTCTATAAGAAAGACATCGCTAAGTATGATCCGGATAACAAATTGTATATCGAGGAGATTTTCAACTTGATCCCGCCAGAACTCAATGCCAAAAACAAGCGCTTCATCCTGAAACGCCTGAACGAAAACGCAAAGTATGAGCGTTACGAGAACAGCTTCCTTTGGCTGAAGAGTGCAGGTGTGGCCCTGCCTGTATATAATGTGGAAGAGCCCAAAGTGCCTCTACTGCTGGCTCGCTCACGCAATCTGCTCAAGCTCTTCTTGAACGATATCGGCTTGCTGGCCGCCCAGTATGCCGACGGGATTCAGATGCGAATCATCAAGGGCGACAAGGACATTAACTTCGGATCCATCTATGAGAATGCCGTGGCCCAGGAACTCGTTGCACACGGGTTGTGGCCATATTACTACAACAGCAAGAAAAGGGGAGAGATAGACTTCGTTATTGAGAAGAACGGCAAGGTTCTCCCGATAGAGGTAAAGTCCGGAAAAGATTACATATATCACCGTGCCCTCTCCAACATTATGGATTGCGATGAGTATGATATCCCGGAAGCACTGGTATTGAACAACGACAATCTATCAGTTGATGGCCGAATTACATATGTGCCGGTCTATATGGTGATGTGTCTGGAGAAAGAAATGTTAACAGCTCAGACCTACAGTATCGATCTGGATGGTTTGAAGTAGTAAGCGTCTTGTAGATTTGCGTAAGATATTAGCAATGAACTAATTACAAAATAGACAAAAAAATGATATTAGTAGATAAATGCCTGTTCATTAATAGGTCTCCTTTTAAGGATAATCTTGAGATTTCATTCAAAGAAGGAGTAAACGTTTTATGTGGTATTAATGGCAGGGGGAAAACGACCATCCTCTCATATATTGTTGATGCTTTTTATGAGATGGCTAAGCCCAATTACCGAGGATCATTTGAAGGTAAGGAGTACAAGTATTATAGGCTCTCATCTTCATTTCATACTATTGATCCAGGTAAACCGTCCATTGTATATATACGTTTCAAGATTGAAGAAAGGACAATTGATTACATTGATGTTCGTGGGCAGCTTACTGAAGCTGAGTACAATGACTTGGTGAAATACGAGACAAAGGTAGAGTACGGAAAGATCAAGAATGGTTTACAATCAAGCGATACAGTCAAATTGTTCTCTTGCGATGATACAGACAAAGCTATTAAAGATGCTTTCGCTAAGAATTTGCTAACCTACTTCCCTTCATACAGATATGAACTCCCCGGATACCTTAATAACCCTTATAAAGAGGATGTCGAAATAAGCAATTCTATAAAGTTTTCCGGAGAGCTGCCGAATCCAATCGAGGTTTGTACAGGTTTGGCCGAATTCTCCAGTTGGATTCTTGACGTTGTACTAGTATATTGTAACATCTAAATATTGCATAAAACTAAAAATAATTGTATCTTTG
>ERZ791919.526-NODE-526-length-41214-cov-6.823805_pt1 | contig 41214 bp, 41 predicted proteins | sample MGYA00510137_ERZ791919 | MGnify/ENA primary metagenome ERZ791919 (study PRJEB30046, sample SAMN00792059) | human gut metagenome | study: EMG produced TPA metagenomics assembly of the A metagenome-wide association study of gut microbiota in type 2...
TGGCACTAATGCAGGCGCAGTTGGAGCTGTTTTCCGCGGAGCATCCTGATGTGCGACCGGAGACGGCGGAGTTCCTCACGCTTTTGCGTGAGCAGACGGAACGGCTGACCCGGCTGACCAAGACTCTGCTGGAGATGAGCAATCTGCGGCAGGTGGCGCGGAACGAGCGGATCCAGCTCGCTCCCATGATCGAGGAGATCTTCACAGATCTTGCGCCGCTCTCAGATAAGCTCGGTGTCACGCTGACGGCGGAGGGCGACGGCATTATGACCGGCAGCGATGCACTGATCTACCGGCTGATCTTCAACCTGACGGAGAATGCTGTCAAGTACAACCGGCCGGGCGGCTCGGTACGGGTTTCTGTCACTCAGGAGTTGGAAAAGCTCCTGATCCGCGTCTCCGACACCGGCTGCGGCATCCCGGAGGTGTATCAGCGCAGTATCTTCCAGCCCTTCTTCCGGGTGGACAAATCTCGCAGCCGGGAATATGGTGGCGCAGGATTGGGGCTCTCACTGGTATGGGAGATCACCGACCTCCACGGCGGCTCCGTTTGGGTAGAGGAAAGTTCGGAGAAGGGCACTACCATTGTGGTGGAGCTGCCAACGCAACAATCAGCGAAGCCCTAAAACCCTTTTATTCGTTTTTCGCCGCTTCCCTTGCCGCCCTGCGGCGTTCCTCTCTGTATGGGACGGTCAGCCGGAAAGAGAAGCGTCCCTTTTCAATCTCAAATTCCTTGCAGCGTTTCGTCCATAGAATCTGTTTTCCACGACGGGGATATCCAAAATACGACACCTCTGGAAAACTCAAAAAGGTTGGCCCCTCCCAGGAACTGAGTGATTCCCTGGTTTCCAAATTCAAAGACATTCTTTAAGACAAAAAAATGCTCTGCCGAGTTCGTTCCAAAAACTCAGCAGAGCATTTTGCTCCATATAGGATTGGGAAGCAACCTGTAAGCCACTTATCCATTTTGATGGGAATGAACAATTGGCCAAAGTGGGCTGCTATCATTTTGCTATCAATTGGGGATTAGAATTTCAAAAAGATGTGATTTCTCTAGGCTATTTTTTGGAAGAGTATCATATTTTTCTCATTCCCACCCGATGCACGGACACGTATATTAACGGATTTTGCTTAGCTAATATTTGCTTCTGTTCTTCTGAGCATTTTGAATCTCCATATTATCCTAGCTATACGATGGATGCTTATCAAAATCTTATCAGAGGTGATAAGCGTTGAAACGATTATACGGAAATTATTTTTCTTCTTTGTGCCACTTTTTCAGCACATTTTCTACCTGACGAATCAATTGCTCCTTGTTTGGCATATACAGCACATACCGGGACGCAAAGATGTTGTTTGACAGCCCACCCAAGGCGTACTCTGCGGTAATGCTGTCCTTTTCTGTGCAGAGAATAATGCCAATGGGCGGGTTATCGTCCAGGTCGTTGACCTCGCTGGCATAGTAATTCAGATACATATTGATCTGCCCTGCGGCCTCCGGGGTCAGCTTTGTGGTTTTCAGCTCAATCAGGACGTAGGCCCGAAGAATCTTATTATAGAACACCATATCCACATAGTAGTGGGTATTGTTCAGCGTCACACGCTGCTGGGTTCCCACAAACATAAAGCCCCGGCCCAGCTCCAGCAGGAATTTCTCGATCTGCTGTACCAAGGCTCTCTCCAGGTCACTTTCCAGAAAGGGCTTGTCCTCCGGCAATCCAAGAAATTCAAAAACATATGGGTCCCGTATCACATCCGCCGGTTTTGCAAGTTCATTTCCGTTTAATGCCAGTGCGAGGACCTGCTCTTTATTGACCTCTCCTTTGGACAACAGCAGCCGTTCAAACAAGGAGCTATCCACCTGCCGCTTCAGCTCCCGGACAGACCAGTTTGCGTTGACTGCTTCCTTCTCGTAAAAGCTGCGCTTATCCGGGTCGGAAATGGAAAGTAACTCGCAATAGTGGGACCAGCTCAATTTAACAGACACTGTCTGTTGAATTTGATAGGTCTGATAAAAACGCCGCATGAATTGAATATTGGATACGGAAAAGCCCTTGCCAAACGTATTTGTCAATTCCTTAGCCAGTACCTTCAACGTCTGCTTCCCATAGTCTGCCCGTTCCGGGGCGGACTGCTCATATTCACAGATGATCCGACCAATATTCCAATAGCTGTTCAACAGCTCAGAATTGACCTCTCTAGCAACATTCGCCCTTGCAGAATCCAAGACGGTTTTTATTTCCTGGATTACCGCAGAAATTTCGCTGTCCGGTCTCAAATCAGCATTGCCCATCGTAAAACCGCCTTTCAAGCTGCTATTTTTCTCCTGACTTATGCTTCTATTATATGCTGCATTGAGGAGACTGTCAAATATTCGTCACGACAATTGCATGAGTTAAAATTTTTTGAACAAATCTCCGGCAAAAGCCTGTAGGGGCGGCTACCAGCCGCCCGAAATGTATCGGGATTGAGCTGTTTATACGAAACACTCAGGCCCATTGGTTTTCGGGCGGCTGGTATGTAGTGGAAAATGTCAACTAGAATACTACTGGTTATATAAATACATCTGAACCCTCTGGACATACCCATACGCATTCTTAATTCGACTATATACATCATCGTTAAAGAACAAGTCGGCTCTCCATGACTGGAATGCTGCAATATGAGCATCTATATCCGTGAAGAAATAGTCTGTTACGTTGTAAGCGATATATTGACTGTCTTCGTAGACAATATGCTGCGTCAGGTCATTGATTGGAACAAGCTGACCATGAATCAAAGTATATGCGTCCGCTGCCTGACATTGCTGAGCGTCATAAACCATAACATAGCCAATTCTGATCGCGTCGCCCTGAACTCGGTAGCAGTCCGCCTGACTTTGCGGAACGACCACAGAAAATACAATAGCGGTATCCTCCCTGGCGGCTCCCACAGGGAAAAAGAAATCATCCACGGAAGATTCCTGTAGGCCAATCATCTGATACTGCACATCTTCCGGCAGATTACTGTCGAAGATCGTCCCTTCAGGTGGATCGTCACACAAAAGGCATGGAGCCGGTGATACCGGATGAATCACGTTTTTGCCGGAATTCTGAACCAGCTCCGCACACGCCTCATAGTATTCACTGTACAACTCCCGCCTCGTCTGCGGGTCTATCGGCATATCAAAGAAACGCTGTAAATCCGGTTCAACCTCTTTTGCCAAATCAGGGCTGGCTTTTGACGAAGAAATGGGATTGGAATACACAGGCTCCTCACCCTGCTTTTCAAAAAAGTCCACGCTGCATATCCAGTCCTGTCCGAACAAGAAGTTATTATTTGTCAACACAAAATAATAGGAATCACTGCTCAGCGGCACTTCAAGCTCAGTCACATCATATGCGTTGGACAAATCAATGGTCATCATTCCGCTGCCATGTGCGGGAATTTTCGTCCCGCTGAAACGCACTTTTCCCTTTGCGAGAACCTCCTGATCTGTAGACCAGCGTTTTAGTTTCACAGATTCCTGGAAATGGAGTATTTTGTCGGATTTGTTTTCAACAGTGATTTCAACAATTCCGTTTCCCTGATAGGTTGCGTTCAATGATAGATCATCCCCGGAAAGGCTGTTGAACAAAATCGGCGCACACGCAGCAAAGATTAGCGCCGTGATTGCTGCCGCAATGAAAACAGCAATCCACTTTTTTGAATTGGTATGTGCCTTATTTTGTTCGGAATGTGCCGCTAAAATATAGCAATCCCGAATCTCTCCAATGGCATCTTGTAGTTGCATGGCATTCATAAATTGATTCCCTCCTTTTTTAATCGACACTTCAATTTCTCTCGAATTCTCAGCAAAATTGTTTTCACATTGCTTTCACTGTAAGAATACCGCTGGGCAATTTCCGCAATGGAATCACAATACCAGTAACGGCATACAAAAATACGGCATTGTGTTTCCGGTAAATCCGCCAAAAAATCATTGAGGACGGATACCAGCACATGATAATCGATCTGGTCATCAAGCGCAGAGCCACCGGGAATACAACCCGCCAATTCATCCAGGGACAGGTCTGCTTCCGTTCCGCCTCGTTTTCCTGCGGTATTCATACGGTGCTTTTTCAGCGCCAGTCTTCGTGTAATCTTTCCGAGATATGTAGATAATGCATTGGGTTTATAGGGTGGAATGGAATTCCAAGCGCCCCAATAAGTATCATTTACGCATTCTTCGGAATCCTCATACTGCGCGAGAATGTGATCAGCAATGGAAAATAGATACCTTCCGTACTTCTTTTCCGTTTCTGAGATGGCTGTTCCCTGCCGTTTCCAATACAAATCAACAATTTGATTGTCGTTCACTTCTTACCCTCCTTTTTGCATTCTGGGCCCTTCACTATATCTACTCCCAATTTTTCTTAAATGGTTACATTCAATTTTGTGATTATCATTTCATACGGGGCAGCATTCTTTTCCAGAACGTTTCTTTTCGTCCATTATCTTATATTTTCTGTCAGAATTAAAGAGCTATAACAGAAAAGGAGCTAACTGACGAATGGGATCAGTTAGCTCCTATTTTTATGAATTTTGAAAAGATGTTGCCAAAACGTTGCCAGCGGCAGCCTCAGCCTTCAAAAAGCATGGATTTCTCTGGTGCTTTTTCCCCTGTGCAAATCATTCCCACTCGTTCTTGAGATGCATTGCTTAAACAGTTTTGCTTAACAAGCGTTACTCAAGTTCTTCTAGGTATTTTGATTATTCATATTATCATAGCTATACAGCGGATGATTATCAAAATCTTATCAGCGGTGATAAATTCTATTAGGAGAGGAAGCAACACATCACTGGGGCTATCTTGCCGTCGCAGCATCGTTCTTGGACAGCAGATACACACAATATTGGTTCATGCTGATGCCCTCCCGCTTGGCGTGTTCGGTCAGGGACTTGTGCAGGCTTTTGGGAATTCTCAGCTTGAACTGGCCGGAATAGCTTTCCAGATCGTCTGGCTCCCGGATGGGGATACCGTCCTCTAGGGCAGCCTCCAGCCAGGCCCGCTTGGCATCCTGAGCATTGGCTACCGCAGATTCTACCGTTTCTCCACAGGTGATGCACCCCGGGAGGTCCGGGTAGGACACCACAAAGCCGCCCTCGGCACGATCTTCTACAATCTCCATGCGGTAAGGCAGGGTAAGATATTCATTCAGTGTTTTCATTGACACCCTCACTTTCCACAACTTGTTTGACCATCTCTACATAAACCTTTTTGATGGGTTCGTGCCTCGGTATGGTAATTGGCTGACAGCCCGGCTTTCGAAAAGTATAATGGCTGCTGCCGCCTCTGGGAGCGTTCATCACATACCCAAAGGATTCCAAAACCTTTCGCAGCTCCTCAAATCGGAGGTCCTTGCTCAGGGAACAGATTCTTTCCAGTAGCTTATCCCATTTAGACATGGCAATCCCTCCTGTCCCCTATATTATATGTGGTGTTATATATGGTGTCAAGTACTTTTTAGAAAAAGCAATCCATATCATTCAAATTTTTTGAAATAAGCTTTGTATTTTCGCCTCAATGTGTTATAACGTTCTCGCGACACAGTTTAATTATTTTCCCGGCAGGCATACTTTTGGTAAAAATATATGCCTGGTCATCATACCCTGCTGGGAATGAACTGTGTCGCAACAGGACCGAGCTGCGTTTTTCGGTGCGCAGTTTTGGCTGCGCACTTTTTATTTCCAAACGCATCAAATATTACAGAAATGCGGTGGTTGACTATGGCTGTAATATTCACCTCGGTAAAATGCCCAGAATGCGACGCAAATCTTCCTATTGAGGAAGGGCGTGAACGTGTTTTCTGTTCCTACTGTGGAACTCCCGTCATCATAACAAACGAAAATGAGAAAGTTATCCGTCATATTGACGAGGCCAAAATCAAGCGGGCAGAAACGGATAGAATGATACAGCTTGAACAACTCGAACTTGAAAAAAAGCGTTTGCGTGCTCTGCTTTCTTGGCGGCGTGCTGTCCGCTTTTGCTCAGCTTCTTTACCTGTGAAGGACGACGGTTGATTTTATACTTGATTTTGTGACCCGACTTGTTCCTGACGACAGCATCTTCTCTCTTACCGGCTCCCAGATAGCCGCTGTCGCCGTAGACAGCCTCTTCTTCTCCGGTCAGTAATTTCGATGTTTCCGAAACGTCGTGTACATTTGCCGCTGTGGCTTTCACTGTGTGTACCAGTCCGCTGTCCTTGTCCACGCCGATATGTGCCTTATATCCAAAATGCCATGTATTACCCTTCTTGACCTGATGGGCATCCGGGTCTCGTTTCTTCTCCTTATTCTTGGTAGAAGATGGGGCAGAAATGATGGTGGAATCTACGATGGTACCCTTTTTCAGAATGAGGCCACGCTCCATGAGCGCTGCTACCACCTGAGCAAACAGCTTCTCCTGCAGTCCGTTCCGGATCAGCAGATTCCGAAAACGGCCGAGAGTATCCCCGTCCGGAACCTGATTGCTGGAATCAACGCCGCAGAACTCCGAAAATGCGCGGCTGTCGATTGCCTCTGCCACTGTTGCCTCGTCACTCAGGTCATAGAGGTTTTGCAGCAGATACAGTCGGAGCATGATCTCCAGCGGATAGGGTTTGTTGCCGCGCTCTCCTTTGTAATAGCACGGCTGAATCATGGCAAGCCATTCTCCCCACGGGACGATCCGCTCGATCTGACTGAGAAATTCTTTTTTCTTCGTCCGCACCTGCGCCAGTTCATCGCTGAATGCGGAAATTGTCATCTGTTTATCCATAAGTTTATTATATCACACTCGGCGGTATTTGGCACTTTTTTCTGTGCGGTATTGCCATAATATTGTCTGCCCAGCGGGATTTACCGTCCATGCTCTGGCGGATATGCAGTCCTTTCAAAAGCTGTTTATACTCGTTGCTTGTAAACTGGCTTCCCTGATCAGAGTTGAGAATTGCCGGGGTTCCGAACCTGTCCACAGCGCTGCGGACGGCTTCCAGGACGGGCTGTACGCCCAGAGTGTCGGAGAGATTCCATCCCACAATCTTTCTGCTGCACCAGTCGATGATGGCAGTGAGATACATGTGACTGCGGTTCAATTTAATGTAAGTGATGTCAATAGACCAGACCTGATTTGGGAAGGAAACCACCTTGTTCCGAAGCAAATAGGGTACAATTACCTCCTGAAAGTTGCGCTTTGACAGGTTTGGCTTTGGATAGACCACCCAGATTCCCATTTCCCGCATCAGGCGGCGTACCAGCTTTCTGCCCACCCTGTAGCCTTCCTCCTGGAGCTTGACCGTCAGTTTACGGCTGCCCAGGGCCGGGAGCATGGTATGCCAATAGTCCAGCCGAGCCATGAGCGTTTCCAGCAGCAGATGCTTTTCCTCATCTGGTGCTGCAGGTTTGGTGTAAAGGGAGGAATGGCTGATCCCCAGCAACTCGCACTGCCGGCGCACAGACAGCTCAGCGTTGTTTTTCCGGATCAAGCTCCGGGACGGGTTTCCCGACTGCGCGAAAGCAGTCCTACAGGAAGTTGCGTTCAACAGTCAGCTGACCAATGGTTTTCAGCATCTTGTCCCGTTCCTTCGCTGCAATGGCGCCCAGCTCCCGCTCTCCCTGGAGTACCTTCAGAACGATCTTGGCCTTAAATTCCGGTGTGTATTTCCCTCGTGACATAGTATGGACTCCTTTCGTTTCCTTTGGTTTATCTTACCACGTTCACGATTCATTTGGAAGAGGTGGTCTATTTCTTGGGGACCATTATAATCAGATCGTCCTTGGCATGGCCGGTTGTAAAATGAAGTTGGACACCTGAGAAAAAGGAATCCATAGTGACTTCCCGTATGGTAGACGGAACATCCATAGATGAGCAGCCCCAAATTGCATCGTCCAGGCTGGAGGTTGGCCACTGGGAAGGCGATACAGTGGTTGGAAAGCGCAATGGCAGGGAGGCGGTTATCCTGACTTTGCTGGAAAAGAAAACACAGCACTACCTCGCGACCCGCATTCCCGGAAAGACCAGCGAGGCGGTCAATGCGGCGATGCAGAAGCTCCGTGAGGACTTCGGAGCGTCGTTTTTCAGCCAGATATTCAAGACACAATTACCGTGGATAACTTACCGCCCTGCAGAGGACGATTGCGACAAGCCTCGATGTTGACATAGGCTTTCTTATTCAGCTCACTGATGGTGGAGGCGGACACCTTGCTGCCCCATAGAGCCTCTGTAATATCCTCTACCCGACGCACGGATACACCTGCCAGATACATCTCGATGAGGGCTTCTTCCACGCTGCTCTCCCGGCGGCGGTAGCGTTCGATAATGGCAGTCTCAAAGGAAATGCCCTTGAGACGAGGCACACGGAGTGTTACATCCCCGGAAGTGGTGGTAAGATTTCGGTCATAATGACCGCTGCGGTAGCCCTGGCGGGCCTCACTGCGCTCGTAGCGGGCTGCCTGGGTGAGTTTTTCCGCTTCGGCTTCCAGCAGCTCGTTGAGCGTCTCCTCTACGCTGCCGCGGACCAGCTCCTTGATTTGCCCCTTGATTATTTCCTCGTTGAATTGTACAATGTTGTTGGACATGGTTTGCTGTCTCCTTTCAGAATGTGTGTGGTAACTTCATTCTACCAGAGACCAGCAAGCCGTGTCTACTTTTTTATGACCTTTTCAATTTGCGTAATTTATTATACCTTATCGGTTGTTCAGTAGACATTATTATAGAACCAAGGAAAAGCAAGGGCCTGGGGACAGGCGGAAACGCAAAATACCGGTGTATCGTTTGAATCGCGATACACCGGATTTTTTTGATAACGGCTGGGGTCTGTTTGGCGGGGGATCAGCCCAGATGTTTTTCTTGGGCCATGGCCAGCAGGGTGTCCCGGATGCGCCGGAAGCGGAGCCGGGCGGCTTCGTCGCTGCTGAAGCAGGCGGTTACGATGCGGATATGGTCCTTGCCCTGGTCTCCGTAGGGGGTGCCCTGGTTTACCATGATCCGGGCATCCCGCATCAGCCGCCCCGCCACTTCTTCGTCGGTGCCGAGGGCGGAAATGTCCAGCCAGGAGAGGATGCCGCTTTCACTCATACGCATGGAAACACCGGGAATATCTGCAAAGTACGCATAGGCAAGCCGTCTGCGCCGCTCCAGGCGGATGTAATTCTCCTGGAGGCAGGTCTGATCCCGTATGGCCGCATCGGCACCGATGGAGGAGAGGGTGCAGGGGGCGCCCAGAACGTTCACCGCGCCGCCGTAGAGCACATCCATGATGTTATCGTCGGCAATGATATAGCCGATCCGGAAGCCGGAAAGGCCGATGCCCTTGGAGATGGAGCAAACCGTCAGTGTGCGCTCCCACATGCCGGGGAGCGTTGCCGGATGGACAAATTCGATACCGTCATAGATATGATCCTGAAAGGCCTGGTCGCACACCAGGATCAGGTCATGCTCCACGATGAACCGGCAAAGCTCTTCCAGAGCCTCCCGGCGAAAGACCGTGGTCGTGGGGTTGTTGGGATGGGTGAGCAGCACCATTTTTGTTTTGTCCGTCAACCGCTTCCGAAACTCCAGGACTCTGGGCTGGTAATTGTCCTGGGCAAACAGCGGGACTTTGACCGCCCGGGCACCCAACAGCTGGGGGTTTAAAAAATTTGACGGATAGCTGGGGTCCGGCACCAGGACCTCATCCCCCTCATTCAGAAACGGCATCATGGCATACAGCAGGCCGCTGTCGGAGCCAGGGGTGACGATCACATTTCTGTTTGGGTCAATGGGCAGCCCGGTGCGGCGGCTCATGTCCTCGGCAATGGCCTGCCGCAGCTCCAGTTTCCCGATGGGCAGCGTATAGTGAGAGGTCAGACCGCTGTCCAGGGCCCGGCGCATGGCCTGCTTCACGGATTCCGGCACGGAAGGGTCCGGATAAAAGGGATCCGCCCAGGCCATTACATCGCCGCCGGCGGCCTGAAACCGGGCTGCGCCGTCCCCTACATCCGCTTTGGCGACCTCCAGAAAGAGTCCTCCCTGCAGGGAGCGGAACCGGCTGTTCATTTTCTTTTGAATATCCATTACGCAACTACCGCGACGCACTCGACCTCTACCAGAACGTTCTTGGGCAGAGTCCGGACAGCCACACAGCTGCGGGCAGGCTTTCCGGTAAAGTACTGGGCGTAAACCTCGTTAAACGGGGCAAAATCCTGCATATCCGCCAGGAAACAGGTGGTTTTCACGACCTTGTCCATACCGGAACCGGCCTCCCGGAGGACGGCGCTGAGGTTTTTCAGGACCTGATGGGCCTGGTCCGTAATGGAGCTGCCGACGATGGCGCCGGTTTTTGCATCCAGGGGGATCTGACCGGAGGTATATACGATGCCGTTGTGGACCATTGCCTGGCAATAGGGGCCGATGGCGGCGGGGGCGCTGCTTGTGGAGATGGGATTCATAAAAATACCTCATTTCTTTTCTTACCGGGAAGACGATCACCGGGTAAGAATATTTTTATTGGTCCGCACACATGCGGAGAAGTTCTTTTACAAAATCATACAGGCGGGTCATGCTGGCAATATCCATCCATTCTGATGGGGTGTGCATATCGCCGTAGCGGGGGCCCGTGGCGATCATGTCCAGCTCCGGGATTGCCTGCTTGAATACGCCGCATTCCAGTCCCGCGTGGATGCCCTGAAGCTGGGGCGGATGGCCGTAAACCGTCTCAAAGGCCTTTACGGCTTGCGCACAAAGGGGACTCCGGGCAGCGGGGCTCCATCCCGGGTAGACACCGGTGAAGCTGTATTCGGCGCCAAAGCACTGTGCCAGCAGCCGGATGTTTTCCATCAGCTGCTCCTTGCGGAAATCCGAGGAGGAGCGCAGAGACAGGCTGATTTGAAGGGTTCGGTCCAGGCGGACGGAGGCCAGGTTCGCGGAGACCTCCGGAAGCTGCGGAAACAGCCGACTGTGGCTGTAAACGCCGTGGGGCAGCAGACGCAGCAGGGAAACCAAGGCCTTGGCATCCGGCGTTTTCAGAACGCTGCCGCCGACTGCGGGGGTGATCCGGATCTGCAAATGGGGGTCTGTGGAGTGCCAGGCTTCCCGGATCTTTTGGGCCAGCGGCTCCAGTACCGGACGGGGATCTGTGTCAAGGGCAAAGAAGGCCTCCGCCGAAACGGGAATGGCATTGTCCTTATCGCCTCCGGTCATGGTGCCGATCCGGCCCCGGTGTTCCAGAACGGCGTCCAACACTATGCCGCACAGGACCAGGGCGTTGGCACCCTCACGGTCGATATTGCCTCCGGAATGCCCGCCTTCCAGCCCTGATACTTCCAGCTGCCACATCGGCGCTTCGGTCTTCTCCCAGGTCAGGGGCCGTGTCAGCGCTGCCCGACAGCCACCGGCGCAGGAGGTCACGAAAATTCCCTCCGGTCCGGCATCCAGATTCAGCATCCGTCTGGCCTTCAGCCGGGAGGTATCCAGAGCCATGGCACCGGAAAGTCCGGTCTCCTCCTGAACGGTGAAAACGCATTCCAGGGGCGGATGGGTCAGTGCCGGATCTGTCAGCAGGCACAGCATGATGGCCACGGCGATGCCGTCATCTCCCCCCAGGGTGGTGCCCTTTGCCCGCAGAATGCCGTTTTCCTCCGCAAGTGCTATGGGATCTGTGATAAAATCGTGGGTCACTCCGGGAGCCGCCGCGCCGACCATATCCAGATGCCCCTGAAGCATGAAGGGCGGGGCGTCTTCATGCCCCGGAGAACCGGCCTTTGTAACGATCAGGTTGTCCATCCGGTCCCGATATACCTGGCATCCTGCCGCTTCCGCAACGCGCTGCACAAAGTCCGCCGCGGCTTTCTCGTGACCGGAGATCCGTGGAATGCCGGAAAGCTGCCGGAAAAAGCTTAAAGGGGTAGGAGCGTCACGCATCATCAGGTCCTCCTTTTTCAATAGACGGCACCGAAAAAGCAGCCACCGAAAGCCGGTGGCCGCTTCCCGGGCATTGCTCAGTTTCTCAATTTACATAAGCCCACTTGTAGTCGCAGCGCAGGCCAGTGCCCTGACGGACGATGCCGCCCACATTGTCCTTGGATACCCAGCTGCGGGTCTGGAAGAAGGTGGGCGCGATGGCCGCGTCGTCCTGCACCAGGATCTTCTCGGCATCCTGCAGGAGCTTCAGTCTCTCGTCGCCGGTGGAGTTCTTGGCCTCTTTCATGACACGGTCAAACTCGGGATTGGCGTAACCGTAGACGTTGTAGGGGCTGTTGGATTCAAACAGTTCCAGGAAGCTCTGGGCGTCATTGTAGTCGGCACCCCAGCCTTCCTTGCCGATGGTGTAGTTGTTGGAGGTATAGGCTTCCTTCCGCAGGGAATAACGCATGGATCGGACCTCCAGGTCGATGCCCAGATTGTTCTTCCAGTACTCCTGAAGGACCTGGGCGGTCTTGAGGTTCAGGTCGCCCTCACCGATCACCAGGCTCAGGCCGTTGTTGAACTCCTCAAAGGTGGCACCCACCTCTTCCAGTCCCTTGGCCAGCAGGTCCTTGGCCTCCTGAAGGGCATCGGGGTTGGTTCCGATGTCATAATACAGGTCGCCGTAGGCCTGCCGGAAGCCGGTGCCGTTGGGGCCGTGGATGGAATCGGGGATGTAGGCGTAGGCAGGCGTAGAGCCGGTACGCAGGAAGCTGTTGATGTAGGTCACACGGTCCAGAGACATGCTGAAGGCCCGGCGAATGTTCTCGTTGGCGAAGAAGCGGTTGTTGAAGTTGAACTGGATGTACTCGGTAACAGGCTCGGTGACGCTTACAAAGCCCGGGGCGCTGCGGTAGTTGTTCAGGAACTCGGGCTGAACAAGCATCACATCCAGCTCGTCGGTCTCGTACAGGTTGATGATGGTGTTGGTATCCATGACAAAGTTATACTGAATACCCGCAAGCTTCACGGAGTCGGCATCCCAATACTTGTCATTCTTTACAAAGGTCATGGAAACATCCGGAATCCACTCGGTGCAGATGAAGGGCCCGTTGAAGACCATGTGCTCCGGATCCAGGTACATCTCGGAACCGCAATCCTCCACATAGTTCACAGGCAGGGCGCCGTACTGGGAAATCAGCAGCATCTCCAGGAAATAGTCGGTAGGCGCTGTCAGCGTGACCTCCAGGGTCTTGTCGTCCAGGGCCTTTACACCGACCTGGGTGAAGTCCGTGAGTTCGCCGGTGTTGTAGGCCTCGGCATTTTCAATCACATAGAGCATGTAGGAATACTGAGAGGCGGTTGCGGGGTTCAGCACCTTTTCCCAGGCGTATACGAACTGATCGGCGGTGATGGGGCTGCCGTCAGACCAGGTGGCGTCCCGCAGGGTGAAGGTGTAGACCTTGCCGTCCTCGGAGATGTCCCACTTTTCGGCCAGACCGGAGCCGGGCAGGATCTGTCCCTCGGCGTTCTGGCGGACCAGGCCCTCGTACATGCAGCCCAGCAGCTCGCTGCCCTCGGCGGTGGAGGAAGTCAGGGGGTTGATGTCGGCGGGAACGCCCGCCATGCTTACCCGCAGGATCTTGCCGCTGTCGGCAGTTCCCTCGGCCTGGGCAGCGGTTTCACCGGCGGCTGCGGTGCCGGAGGTCGTTCCGGTTCCGCCGCAGGCCACCAGCATGGCGGCGACCAGCAGGCAGACGAGCAAACAATTCAGTTTCTTTTTCATAATGGGTCTTCCTTTCTTTTTGGGGAGCCTTTGAATCGATCGGTTGGGGCCGGAGAGCGGCGCTTTTCGGCGTGCTCCTTCCCGTCCCTTGCCGATTTCATCAGGGGACTTCCCTGGTGTTTGCTTTTACAAAATCCTCAATCTCCCCAGGGGTTTTGAGAATCTCTGACGATAGGATCTGGCAGCCGTCCGCGGTGATCAGGGCGTCATCCTCAATGCGGATGCCAAGGCCCTGGTCACGGAGATAGATGCCGGGTTCCATGGTGATGACCATTCCCGGTTCCAGAAGATCCCGGTCGCCCACATCGTGGGTGTCCAGGCCCAGGTAATGGCATACGCCATGGGGCAGCAGCCGGTTCATATCCGACCGCTCATGGGTCAGTCCGTCCTGAACGCAGTACTCAAACAGCTTGTCCCGGGCGATTTCCAGGGTTTCCTCAATGGGAAGCCCCGGACGAAGGGCATCGGCAATGGCTTTCTGAGAAGCCAGCACCGCCTCATAGTAGTAGCGCTGCCTGGAATCGAAGCTGCCGCTTACCGGGAAGGTGCGGCTGATGTCCGCACTGTAATAGCCGTATTCCGCGCCCACGTCCAGCAGCAGCAGGTCACCGGCGCAAAGCGTTTCCCGGTTCCGGTCGTAATGCAGATTCACCGTGTTCTTTCCGGCGGCGATAATGGGGTAGAAGGCGTTGCCACCCGCACCGTTGTATTTGAGCTCGAACTCAAAGTAGGCCTGGAGCTGGCGCTCGTTAACACCGGGGGCCATATGGGTGAGAATGTCCTCAATGCCGAGCCTGGTGATGTTAATGGCCTTGCGGATCTGGGCGATCTCCGTTTCGTCCTTGACCCTGCGCATATTGTCGATGACCCGGGCAATGTTCTTCTGCCGCAGATAGGGGTGGGCCGAGACGATGCGCTTTGCCAGCTCATTTTCCGGGTAGGCTTCATTATTCAGCTCCCGCTTGTGGAAATCCATGTACAGGGTGCGAAAATAATTTCTGGAAAAGAGCCTGTTCAGCTCCCAATCCATTTTGTCCAGATAAATGGCCCGATCAACGCCCAGCTGAGCCTGAAGCTGCTCCGCAGTGGGCATGGCGCCGAAGTAGAGCTCCAGATAGGGGTCCGGCCGGGGCAGATACAGGGTCTGCCGGGCGTGTCCCTCCTGCTTCACGATCTCAAGTACATATTCCGGTTGATCCAGACCCGTGAGATAGTAGTAATTGCGGTTGACGCAGAAGGGATAATCCCCATCCAGGGAACGCTGCTTGACGTTCCCCGCGAAGAGGAAGAGCACGCTGTCCTCCTCCATGGCTTCGATGACGCGTTTTCGCCGGGCGGCAAATATTGTTTCCATGGTCTCAACTCCTCTCTTCGTCATACAGATGGCAGCTCACAAAATGTCCGGGCCGGACCTCCCGCAGGGTGGGGGCTTCCTCCCGGCAGGCTTTTGTACACTGGCTGCACCGGGAGGCGAATTTGCAGCCGGTCTGGGCGCTCATGGGACTGGGTACATCGCCTGTAAGCTTGATCCGGTTTCGGGCACGGCTGGCATCCGGGTCTGCAAAGGGCACTGCCGAAAGCAGCGCCTTGGTATAGGGGTGCAGGGGGGACTCCATAATGTCCTTTGAAGGGGCCAGCTCCGCCATGGCGCCGAGATACATGACCGCGATCCGGTCGGAAATATGGGCAACCATGCTGATGTCGTGGGCGATGAACAAGTAGGTAAGGCCCAGCTGCTTTTGCAGGTCCTCCAGGAGATTTACCACCTGGGCCTGGATGGAGACATCCAGGGCGGAAATGGGCTCGTCGCAGATGATGAACTTGGGATTGATGGCCAGGGCTCTGGCGATGCCGATGCGCTGACGCTGGCCGCCGGAGAACTCATGGGGAAACCGGTTGGCATGCTCTTCGTTCATGCCCACAAGCCGCAGCAGCTCATAGATCCGCTCCCGCCGCTCCTCCCCTTTGCAGATGCCGTGGATGTCCAGCCCTTCGGCAATATATCCGCAACGGTCATCCGGGGGTCTAAGCAGGCATAGGGGTCTTGATAGATGATCTGCATTTTTCTGGTCAGCGCCACCTTTTCTTTGGCGGTCAGGTGGGTGATGTCCCGGCCCTCAAAGAGGATGCTTCCGTCCGTGGGGGGATACAGACCGATGACGGTCCGGCCCAGGGTGGATTTTCCGCAGCCGGATTCGCCCACCAGGCCCAGGGTTTCTCCTTCCTCGATGCCGAAGGAAACATCATCCACAGCCTTCAGCCAGGTTTTGCTGTCGATTTTAAAGTATTTCTTCAGGTTTTTCACTTCCAGAAGCATCAGACAGTACCTCCTGTAATGGGATTGGTCACCTTGGGCGCCAGCTCGTGATACAGCCAGCAGCGGGCGCTGTGGGTCTCGGTCCGGCGGGTGGTCTGGGGCATCTGCTCCCGGCAGATGGCCATGGCGTATTCGCAGCGGTCCGCGAACGGGCAGCCCTTGGGGGGCGCGAGAAGATCCGGGGGCGTACCGTCAATGGGAACAAGGCGGTGGTCATAATCCCCTTCCTTGGGAATAGAGCTCTGAAGGCCCCAGGTGTAGGGATGCATGGGGGAATAGAAAATTTCCCGAACGGAGCCGGTCTCCATGGCCATGCCCGCGTACATGATCATGACCCGGTCCGCAATGTCCGCCACGACACCCATATCGTGGGTGATCAGCAGGATTGAGGTCCCGAGCTTTTCCCGCAGGTCTTGCAGCAGGTCCAGGATCTGGGCCTGGATGGTCACGTCCAGGGCGGTGGTGGGTTCGTCCGCGATCAGCAGCTGGGGGTTGCAGACCAGACTCATGGCGATCATGGCCCGCTGGCGCATACCGCCGGAAAACTCATGGGGATATTGCTTCATACGCTGCGTGGGGTTGTTGATGCCCACAAGCTCCAGCATTTCCACACTTCGGGCGTAGGCCTCTTTCCGGGAGACCTTTTCATGCCGGACAATGGCCTCCATGATCTGGTATCCGATCTGCTTGGTGGGATCAAGAGAGGTCATGGGGTCTTGGAAGATCATGCCGATGTTTTTTCCCCGGAGCTTGCGCATTTCCTTTTCTTTGAGTTTTACCAGATCCTGTCCGTTCAAAAGGATCTGGCCGCCGTCCACATGACTGGGCGGTGTGGGATTCAGGCCGATGATGGATTTCGCGGTCACACTTTTTCCGCAGCCGGACTCTCCTACCACGGCCAGGATCTCTCCTTTGGCCAGGGAGAAATTCACTCCCCGGACGGCCTGCACCCGCCCAGCGTAGGTCGCAAAGGACACCTTCAGGTCCTTTACCTCCAAAAGCGTTTCATTCATTCCGATCCTCTCCTTTCTCTCAGCGGCGGAGCTTGGGGTCAAGGGCATCCCGGAGGCCGTCGCCCAGCAGGTTGAAGCCCAGCATCGTCAGAGAGATCAACAGTGCCGGAAACAGCAGCTGATAGGGAAACAGCAGCAGCATCCGGGAGCCTTCGTTGGCCAGTGTTCCCCAGCTGGCCAGAGGAACCGGCACACCCAGACCCATATAGCTCAGGGTCGCTTCCGTAAAAATCGCGCTGGGGATGGAAAAGGTCAGCTCAATGATGATCGGGCCCATGCAGTTGGGGATCAGGTGCTTGAAAATGATCCATCTGCCGCGGCCCCCAAGGGTGCGGGCCGCCATTACATACTCGCTCTGCTTGAGCTGCAGCACCTGACCCCGGACGACCTGTGCCATGCCGCCCCAGCCGGTAATGGAAATGGCAATAATAATGGTGTGCAGCCCCGGCCCCAGAATCACCATCAGCAGGATGACCCACAGCAGGTCCGGCACGGTGGTGACGATCTCCACGAACCGCATCATGATGAGGTCCGTACGGCCGCCCAGGAAACCGGAGATGCCGCCGTAGAGCACGCCGATCAGCAGATTGATCACGGCCGCTACAAAGGCGATGAACAAAGAGACCCGGGCACCCTCCCAGCAGCGCACAAACAGGTCACGGCCCATGGAGTCCGTTCCGAAAAGATGGGTGGCGTTGGGGGCATTGTTGATGCTGGTGGGGTCTTGCTGGCTGGAGGTGAACTGAGACAGCCGGGGGCCGATGACGGCAAACAGAAGCACCACTACCAGCAGGACGATGGAGGCCATGGCGATTTTATTGGCGCGCAGCCGCCGCCAGGCATCCTGCATATAGGTAGTCGTAGGACGGGCGATTTTGCCGGACTGGTCTAACCGCTTTCCCACATGGGTGAACTGTGCCTCATTCAATTGTGTCATGGTGAGGCCTCCTTTCAATCCAGCTTCACACGGCGGTCAACTGCCAGATACAGCATGTCCACCAGAAAATTCACGATCACAAGGACAATGGCGTAGAAGGTGGTCATACCGAGGATCATGGTGTAGTCGCTTTCCTTGACCGCGTTGACCAGGTATTTGCCAAGTCCGGGGATATTGAAGATGTTCTCAATGATAAAGGAACCGACGATCGTACCGGCGATCATGCTTCCGCACACGGAGATCACCGGCATAATGGCATTGCGGATGGTGTGGCGGCGAATCACCTGGCCGTTGGTAAGGCCCTTGGCTTTGGCGGTAACGATGTAGTCCTGACCGAGCACATCCAGCATGCTGGTACGCATCATCCGGGCCACATGGGCGATGAGCCGCAGACCCAAGGCCAGGCAGGGCAGGACCATATAGGCCGGGCCTTTCCAACCCGCCACGGGGAACCAGCGGAGCTTTGCGGCGAAGGCGTACTGGAACAGGCTGGCAAAGACGAAGGCGGGCACCGATACGCACAGAATGGATAGAATAATCACCAGGTAATCCGGGAGCCTGCCCCGGTTCACCGCGGAGATCACGCCGAATACCAGCCCCACCGCAATGCCGAACACACAGGCAACGGCACCGACCTCCAGGGAGATGGGAAAGCCCGACTTGATCAGGCTGTTCACCGAGCGGTTCGCGTACTTATAGGAGGTCCCGAAATCTCCGTGCAGCAGATTCTTCATGTAAATGAGGTATTGCTGGGACAGAGGCTTGTCCAGCCCGTATTTTGCCTCCAGATTGGCCATGATTTCCGGCGCGATCTGCTTTTCCTTGGAGAAGGGGTCGCCGGGGATGGCGTGCATCAGGCAGAAGGTGATGGTAATGATGATCCAGAGGGTCAGGAGCGCCAGGAAAATACGCTTGATGGTATATTTGAGCATAGAAAATCACCCTTATTTCAGGTTTTCGGGGTTCAGAGGCTGCAGCTCCTCCAGGGTAAAGCGGCCGTCCTTCCGAATCACCACATCGTCAAACAGGATCTCGCCGCCGCCGTATTCCGGGGTCTGGATCAGCACCAGGTCCCAGTGTACCTTGGAGCGGTTCCCGTTTTCGCAGCCGCCTACGCAGTTGCCGGGGGTAAAGTGAATGCTGCCCATGATCTTTTCGTCGAACAGGGTCTCGTTCATGGGCTTTACCACATAGGGATTCACGCCGATGGCAAATTCACCGATATAGCGGGCACCGGCGTCGGTGTCCAGGATGGCGTTCAGCCGCTGGGTATCGTTGGCAGTGGCCTTGACGATCCGGCCGTTTTCAAATTCCAAGCGGATGTTTTCAAAGCTGAAGCCGTCCACCAAAGAGGGAGTGTTGTAGGTGATGTAGCCGTTTACCGAGTCCAGCACCGGGGCGGAGTAGACTTCCCCGTCGGGAATATTGGCATGGCCGTCGCACTTGACACCGCCGATATTTTTGATGGAGAAGGTCAGGTCCGTGTCCTTGGCGGTGATGCGGACCTTGTCCGTGCGGTCCATCAGCTCCTTCAGCGGGGTCATGGCCCGGCTCATCCGCTCGTAATCCAGGGAGGCGCACACGTCAAAATAGAAGTCCGTAAACTCCTCCGTGGAGCAATGGGCGGCCTGGGCCATGGCGCAGGTCGGATAGCGCAGGACGACCCAGCGTGTTCCGGGGCACCGGTCTTCCATCAAAAGCTTCATCTCATAGTGCTGATTGTACAGGTCTACCTGAGAATAGGGAACACCGCTTTCTTCAAAAGCGTTTTCCGGGTGACGGATGCCGATGTAGCAGTCCATTTCGTGCATGCGGTCCGCCTCCAGGCGGTAGAGCAGGTCCATTTGCTCCTGGGTGCAGCCCTGCATCAGTGCCCGGTCCAGATAGGGAAATTTGATACTCAGGAAGGGCAGCCCCTGGGCCGCGTATACCTCCCGGATCAGGTCTGCCACAAAGGCCTGGTCAATGCCCCGGGTCTCGATCAATACCCGCTCGCCGGGCTGGACGTTCAGGGAAAACCGCACCAGATTGTGGGCCAGTTTCGTTGCTCTTTGATCCTTTACCATGTTCTGCTCCTCCTCAAATTTTGATAATGGTTTCACGGTCGTCGTCCAGGAAGTAGGTCTGCCCGCCGGTGTAGGAGATGGTCTCTTCCAGCATGAAGCAGACATCCTGGTTATCCCATTCGGGAACAGGCTCCCGGACGTTCAGCTCCAGCGCGTAGCAGGTATCCGGGTGCAGCTTCAGCTCTCCGTGCAGGGGCACTAAGCCCTGGTTGTCATACATGCCGATGCTGGGACCGGCGCCGTGGCCGTAATACCCGATGGGATGAGAATAGAGCATGGGCCGGATTCCCTCTTCCTTTGCCTGCCGGGTGGCGGCAAAGAAAATCTCATTTCCGGTGCGGCCCTCCACGAAGTTCTCCCGGACCACGTCCTGGAACCGGTTGCCTCTGGAGAAGCCCTTCAGAATCCCGGCGGGGATCTGGGTCTCCCCCCTTTTCAGCACATAGCCCAAACGCTGGGAATCCGTGTACAGATTCAGGTAGGTCAGGCCCATGTCGGTGTGCAGCAGGTCTCCTTCCTGGATGACGGTGTCACACATGCGTTCCTCCGATTCACCCCGGCGCTGCAGATCCACGTCCGGGGAAAACCAGGCGTCCAGGCCCATGTCGTTGATCCGCTGCATAATGTACCACTCCACATCCGTGGTGGTGGTCACCCCCGGGGTGATCACATCTCTGGAATAGGCTTCACGCAGCACATCCATGGCGATCCGGTAAATGGCGGGGTAGAGCTCCAGCTCTCTGGGGGTGCGGGTTTCCAGCCAGCGGATCGCAATGGAATCATCCGGTACGATCCGGTCTCCCAGGCAGGCGTAGAGCTTGTCGTAGAGCTGCTTGCTCAGGCCGTCTGCCTGGGCGCAGTCGTCGGAAATATTGACGGCAACCTTTTTGGGTGCCTTCCGCGCCACCACCTTGGCGATGGCCTCGTACTGCTCCTCCTTCCCGGGGAAGTAGGCCTGGGTGTAGAAGGGGGCCAGCCGGGGGTTGGGTCTGGACAGGCTCAGGGCCTCATAGGTTCCGTCCTGATCCAGGGAAAACACAAAGCAGCTTGTTCTGGAAGCATTTTTGACCAGCTGCGGCGTCAGTGTTTTGAAAACGGGATCTTCGTTGTATTCCCGACAAAGCACCAGCCACATATCGACGCCGCATTCCCGCAGCAGCTTCGGCATCAGGTGCTCCAGACGGTCTTTCAGCACCTCGTCACATATGGAATACTGCTCCCGGATCGGGAGAATATCTTGACTCTTAGACAGCAGTTTCATCATGGATTCCTCCGTTATTTATGAGATTTTTTTCTTACCAACTTTTGCATATTTCTGGATAAAACACTCAGAAATATACAAAATCTATGAATATCGTGTAAAATGTGTCTGAAATCTTGCGGCGTTCATCTTCCTGAATGCTGACATTATACGTTTTTGAGAAAAAAATGTCAATTCGTTTTTGACGGTTTTTGTATTTTTGTCATACACGTTTGTTCTTTCAGGATAAACAGCTCCGATTTTGGCTATTCCATACAATGAAAAAAACAATGCGGCTGCCCGGAGACGTTCATCCACCGGGCAGCCACATCTGTCCATGCGTTATTGACTTTCACTGATTGCTTATTCTTCCAGTTCCCGCAAATACCGGTAAACGGTTTTTTCGGAAACGTCCAGGCGCCGGGCGACCTCTGCCACCTTTCCCTTGTAGGAAAACACGCCGTCTTTATACAGCTCGCTGACGATATAGCGCCGCTCGGAAATGCGCAGGTCTTCCGGAGCTTTGCCCAGGAGCATTTTGCCGAAGATGGCCTCCATCCGCTCCTCTACAGTGGTTCCGGCCCCGAACTCCTGGATGGTGCTCAGCCCGTAGGGGTTCATCACAATGGCCTCTTTCATGGTCTCGATGCCCTTGAGCAGGTATCCAATCTCCGTATTGACACACATGAGACCCGCCAGCTCTTTCCCGTCCATGATGAAAAACGTAGAGGAGCGAAAGGTCTTTTGGGCGGACTCGGAGAGATAATTGACAATATGGCTCTTGCGAAGATACTGCTTGTTCTCAATCAGCTTTCTGGCAAATTCCGGCATGCCGTTTCCGCGATAGCGAAAGGTCAGACTGGGTTCCGTGACATAAAAAATGGAATGCTCCAGATCCCGCACGTCGTGGATGACCACCTCACAGTGCTCTTTATCCATGGCGGCGATAAAATTGGCGATGGGGATATAGGTCGCTAACAGTTCTTTTCGTTTCAAACGCGTCGTCTCCTCTATGAATGATAAATGTTCGGCGGGTACAGCCGATTTGTTCAGAGCTTTCTTAAATTGACCCAGGTGCACAGGGCGGTCAGCAAAAAAAGCAGGGCGCATACGCCCATGGGCAGCAGGGGGGCACGGGCGTATAAAAAGCCGGCGCTTAAAGAGCCGGTGACCATGCCCATGGCCCGAATGGAAGAAAAAATACCGGATACCGTGCCGTGCTCCGCCCTGCATTGGCGCATGGCCAGGGCTTGCTGCAGGGGCAGATAGGTGGAATTGCATAGGTAGAACAACATATTTACGCAGACATACGCCACCGCGCTGTGGGTAAACAGGGAAGCAACCAGTGTCAAAAAGGCCACAAAGAACAAGACGATCAAGGGGGTCAGGCAATTGGTTCTCCGCTGTAGCTCCAGTCCCGCGGTCATATTGAACGCCAGTCCCACGATGCCCACGGCGGCGTAAATACAACCGTTGTAGGAGGGTGGAAAGTGAAATTGGGCCTTGAGATAATAATTAAAGGCATTGTCATAGGCGGTGCTTGCAAAGCAGGCCAGGAAAACGGAGAGCAGAAATACAACCGCCGCGGAAGAAAAAAAACCCGACTGTCTGCGAAAGGGGCAGAGAGGATCGAGGGAGGCCTGCAGCCCTCCGGAGCTTCTGTGATAACAGGCACCGTCCTTCAGAAAAAGCAGCATCCCCAGGGCGGAGAGAACCAGCAGGGCGATCTGCCAGAGAAAGGCCGTCTCTACGGAAATATCCCCCAGAACGCCTCCAACCAAGTAACCGGCGGCGGTCCCGGCCGAGGTCATAGCGGCGCAGATGGCCATTTGCCTGCCGCAGTGCTTCTCTCCCACGGCGTCCGCCCCATAGGCCATCAGGCATACGGTGGTCCCGCCGCTGAAGGCACCGGAAAAGAGCCGGGCCAGAAGGATCTGCCAGGCAGTGGTGCTTCGAAGAAACAAGAACTGACCTACGGCGTATAAAACGATGGTCAGGCTCATGGTTTTTACCCGGCTGTACAGGTCCCCTACCCGGCCCCAGAAGGGGCACAGCCAGAAGTTTGTCAGGGACATGGCCGCAAAGGCTACGCCGAACATCTGGTCCGGCATCCCCAACGCCGTTAAAAAGCTGGGGGTGACCGGGTGAACCATATTCGCCGCCATGACTTCGGTAAACATCAGCATATAAAATGGTGCTAGCGTGGGCTTCTTCACTTTTTTATTCCCTCCGGGTCAAAGGACACAGGCTTCACTGGGCGGTTTCCGGTTCGTCCGGACATCCGCTCCGGCTATAAGGCTATCACTTTCTCCGGAATTTGTCAAATATTTTTCATATTAATAAGAATATTTTCTCATTTTGGACAAACAACCCGGGAAGGTAGCATTTCGCTCCTATGAAAAGTACCCGCTTGACAGCCGTTCCCGCCCTATCTATAAATGAATCCAAAACTTCCGGGGAGGGATACAGAATGGACGCTTCGACCGTTAGATCATTGGCGGCGCAGACGGGCCGACGGCTATTTTTATTACGGTGATCGCGGGTGTGGTGTTTTTGGTGAGAAAGCACCGAAAAAAGAAATGAGCAAAACAGCCGGAGGGAATGAACCCTTCAGCTGTTTTGGCGTATTGGGCAGTGGTTAAACCTTCATCAAGGCATCCCACGAAAGCGGAATGGTGGCATTCCGAACCCCCTTCAATCTGCCGCCGCCGAAAACCACTTCATTTGCCTTGAAATTCAAGGTTCTTGTGCCGTCATCTTCGACCACCACACGGGCAACAATATCAACCATTCCGGCAATCTTGTTCGTTACAGCATCCTGAATATTGGGGGCAATCCGGGTGATATTCTGACCGTTCTTCTTTGTAATGTCCTTTGATACATCTTCGTGGGACACAACAACCAGATTTTCATAGTCCAGATTGAAGAAGCGGCGCATGGTGGAAAGGTATTCGGTCTTGATAATGTCCCAACCCTTTCCAAAGCCGGAATCAGATTCATGCTGAATCTTCAGCTGGTCATACATATACACCCGGCAAGCTTCACGGGTATCTTCCAGCAGGTCAACGATAATGGTTTTGAAGTCGTTCTGTCCCTTTTCAAGTTCAGAAATGGCTTCCTTGAACACTTCCCAAGCATACTTTCTCTTGGTAATGCGCCCTTCAACCTTCACTTCATCCTTGATAGGGATGAAAGGCATTGTCACAAACAGAACATTACCGTCCGTGTTCAGGTTCAAGGGGTTGGGGGCATCGTCAAGCATGGTGGTCTTTCCGCTGAAAGCTGCCCCATAAATCCACAGCTTGCGCTTCTTCGTGGAAGAAATGTTTCTTCTTTCGGAACTAAAAGAAGCGCAAGCGTCACGGCAACTTTCCCGTTCTTCGCAACTCCAACAGCAGCAGCTTTTCCCACACGGGGAATTAGCACCTTCTTTACATATCATCGTTTGTGTACCACCTTTCTAAATCCGTGCAAATCTTGATAAACAGATACACCACAGCAGGAGATAATGGGATAGCATAATACCATGGGTTATTGAGCCCGACCTTCAGCACATACGGAATAGGACCTTCACAAGCACCTGTCACAAGGGCTGTCAGAACGATTCTAAGGGTTTTAATTTTTCGCCGTTTATTTGCGTTGTCCCGGCTGTATGGGCTTATCTTTGCTTTTCGGGGGATAATCCATGGCTATCAATATTGAATTTGCAAAATAGGATTTTCATTTTGTCCCCCTCCTCAGATTCTTTGTATTTCTCTTTGCCAGTGCACTCGCCGCCTGTTTTCGCTCCTCACTATACGGCGGCATCAGCCGGAAGCTGAACCGTCCTTTCGGATTTCAAAGGTCTTACAGCCATTACCGTCATCGTTCGGTTGGCGGCACTCTGTAAGACAAACAAAAAATGCTCTGCCGAGTTCGTTTCAAAAACTCAGCAGAGCATTTTGCTCATTATCGGATTGGAAATCAACCTGCAAGCCATCTGTCCCTTTTGATGGGAATGAACAATTGGCTGAAAAGGGCTGCTATCATTTTGCTATCAACCCAGCTGTGGCGAATCAAAAAAGCTGTGATTTCTCTAGGAGTTTTTCGCCCCGAGTATCACGAATTTTTTATTCCCACTCGATGCAAGGGCACCTATCTTAACGGATTTTGTTTAGATAATATTTGTTCCTGTTCTTCTGAGAATTTTGATTCTCCATATTATCCTGGCTATACGATGGATGCTTATCAAAACCTTATCAAGGGTGATAAGTGCTGGAACGAGTGCTGAGAATGTTTTTTCATAGCTTATATGTACGATATATGCGCTAATGCTATCATTTATTATCCACATTGATAACAACAATCCTGCAACTGTGGATAATGTTTTTCTCCAAGCTCTTCTATCTAATGAAACTTTCAACTCGTTCCAGCAACATACTCCAGTCTGCTCCTGTGACTGCTCCAGCGGCAAGTGTTACCGCAAGCTTCATAGAAAAATCGCTGGCAAACTTTTTGATCCCTGTAAGAGCTTTTTCTATACGCTTCTTTTTCGGAACATTGTTTTTCAATTGTTCCTGAATCATTTCCAAATCATCTTTCACATTTTCGATTTCTTCTGCGTCAACTCCCTGTATCGCAGGCAGAGATTCAAGCAATTTGTCAATTAGAGTAATCATAGAACTTGTATCATTTGTAGTGTTGTAAGTATTTATCACGCCACTATTCTGCTGACTTGCTGAACCATTAACAGTTTCAATATTCTGAATATATGTATTTCCGCTCATAGCCTTTGCTTCCTCATCGCAAACAATCATTTCCACCGAAAGATAGTCGTTTATAAAATCTATAAGAGGTTTAAATGCCATGTCAAGGAAACTCTGAATATTATCATTTATCTTTCTACTTGACCAACAATATCGCATTGCCTGTCCACGCACATTTCCTCTGTCCTCATTGTTTATAAACAAAAGATAATCATACTGTGCTTTAATATGACACGCTTCGTCTTCGGGTGGATTAAAATTCGCCCATCCTGAACAGCCTATAGCATAGCATTCTTTAAAATCATAATCAACACCCGAAATTTTATCTTCAATAAGCCCTGATATCAACTCATTTCCATCTATAAATTTAAGGAATCGAGACAGATTTATGTCTGCCGTATCGTCCGTGCTGTTGAGCAAATTACTTGATACCCGGCGAAATTCTAAACTCAGCCTTCTTAATTCTAATCTGTTCATATATCCACCCCACAATAAGGACAAAATATCTTTGCCGCTCCAGCGCAATAAAGCGCCTTTACTCTGCGATCACAACACGGACAAATGAATTCTGTTTCTGCGGTATCCTTGTCCTTCAGTTCTTTTGTTGCTACCTTTTTCAAAGGCTTAAAATCCATTTTTATCAAGCCTTTTGAATGATTAGCCGACCTCTGCATTTTCCCAAATGACTTATTCAATTTCTCCGCCATATAGTTATAAGCCATCGCTTTTGCCTGCTCAATTACAGCTGATGACAAAAACTCATTTTTCTCTTTTGCCAAACCGCAATATGGGCAAAACAGTTCTATGAAAGGTTCATCGTCATTCTGATATTCCCCTGCTTGCAGCTTAAATTCCGAGTCACAATAAGGACATTCAAAGGTTACATATCCATCACTATCCCCTTGAATAGTTATTGTAAAATTTTCTGTTGACATATCATATCCCACCCTACTCGCAAATTCTAATAATGATAGCATTATCCATATTTTCTAAGTTTTTTCTATCACAAAGCTATCAGGGGGTGATAGCAATAGGTACCAGCATCTTGGTGCAAACATATCTACTATCATTTCTCATAATTATTGTACCACAGGCTTTCATGTTGTTCAAGCAGGCGTTTACGTATTAATCTTTCCTATCCTTACGCCCTTGTTGTTATTTCTTTACAAGAACTTTCCTCTTAAAAAACTTCATCCGCTTTCCGGTCCAACGCTCTAAGAGATATCTGGTTTTTTCTTCATCTAAATCATGCATTGTTCTTATTTTGTCGCTAGATATCAAAATGTTTTTAAATTTATCAAATGCCCATTTGTCGTTTCCGGCGGATGTTACATAATCATATATATCATGCGCTGCCCCTTTTTGCATTTGGTAAAGCTCGTGGCAAGCATCGACCGCTTGGGGAACATAGCTTAACGATACACAACTGTACTGGATATATATTCTTCCCGCCGTGTATGCCATGTGAAGTAATGTTTCGTCGATATGTTTTGCATCAGGATATTGGCTTGCTAACGCTTGTGCTCGCGTAATGTTAAATACAGCATCCTGCAAGGTAGCCTTTACGTCACGATATTTTTTGCTTTTTTGCTGGCTCTGCGCAATAACTAACTTTCCTTTTGCTTTTTGGTGTAAAAATTGATAGCTATTTGATAATTGCAACAAAAGCTTGTCATAAATAGCATTCATTAATTTGGTCGAGTTAGGAAACCAACGCCGATTGAACAGTAGTTGAATGTGATCGAAATAGTAATATGGCTCACAACTCTGATAGAACAGCACATCATCATCGCAGTATAGAGATCTGTAGATTTCTATACTGGCCAGATACGCCTTTGCAATTGTCTCTATGCTATCCTTTTGCTCTCCTGCATAGCTTGACAACACCCTAATAACCCAGTACTTTGAGTTGCAAACATATTCAAAGCCCGAAGAGTCTCCGTTATATGAAGAGTAATCTCTTTCAATAACAGCTGTATTTCCCTCAATCCCGCATAGTGTGAAAATTTCGTTAATGGCGACATCAATTTTAAATTGAATGGCTCTCTTAGCAGAAATACGAACCTCCGTCGCAAGCATAATCAAAGCTTGAATACGCCGCAGAGTGTTTTTGGTCAGCAGATCAGTATGCGGCTCCAAAAAATGCTCAATGTTTGGTGCAGATCCCAACAACTTACTCTCATGTTGGACAATATAATCGAGAATAGTTTGCTTCCGCTCCATAGGGGGAAGACTGATACCACCAATAACGTTATTAAAGGCATTTAGTTCGTCTTTTGAGAAAACTCCACTAACAGGAAACTGCCTAAATTCTTTATCAATGTTTCTCGATTCAAAAATATACTTGTACATAGGTGCATCAGATTTGTCAATGGCTACAATTGCACTTGACTTCTTTGATTTCATTTTCTGTAGGGTTGCATCTTTGGCAATAACCTTGATTTGAGCAGTTGTAAGAGATTTTGTATCAAAGCAACTCAGCGTATTTTCTTTTTCCAATAATGTAGCTAATTGCGAATCAGATATCGTTGTACCTGACGGGAAGATATACACTTTTTTATCCGAATGTAGTTTTGCCGCCTCTAACAAGGCAAATGTTTTTCCGCTATAGAAATTTCCTGAAATAAAGCTCAATGCATCATTGGTAGAGAAATAATCAACCATTTCAGAATACACATCACGCTTAATGCTATATGCGGGAATTGTAACTACATGATTCTTAAAATTTTTCCATACCATATTTTCTTGGAATAGAAAATATCGGCTGTTATTGTCATTAGGTGCCAATGCAGAAAAATGCACTGACGAAAAGCGTTCCAAAAATTTTTCAATCTCATTAGGAGGATTCTGTGTCGTGCTGTCTAACAACTGTTTAAAGAAATAAGCGGAATCTTCTTCAGAAGAAATCCGAAAAATAACAGTTACACCATATCGGCTCAACTGGTCTATCGTTCGCTGAGAAAGCGGTCTTGCAACCGATTCCTCTGTTTCAAATTTGATGTATATTATAGATTGATACTTCGAATCTATATTTTTCGCTTTTTCTGCAAGAGAGAACTGAGCTGAGTAAAGCAAGTCCAATTCCTCGGACAGACCACACCCGAAGAAGAGAATACTTTTTGAGGAAAAAGCTGTCAGAAGTTCATCTAGCATATCTTTATTCTGGTCAGACATCATGCTTTGAATATATTGATCTCTACTCAAAATAAAGTATTTTGAATCACCGGTAGATAAGTACCTTTTTGCATCACCGTGTATCTTATAAAGTTTTGTTTTATCTCGAGCGTGAAATTTATTAATCTTTTCAAAAGGAATAACTGGATAGTAGCGCTCACTGAAATCTTCAATAAGAGTATCATAATTTAATGTAAATACACACGGCCATTGGATTGATAAAAAAGCTTTTTGATATTCCTTGAAAAAAGACAAATTCTGAAAGTTGGTTGAAATATATTGATAAAACTTATTAACATTATCTTCAGGAATACGATCAAAAATATCCCAAAAGCTACTAGCCAATTCAGATAGCTGCTGTTTGCCAATATCAGATATTTCTTCCGCATCATACTTTGAATACTGTGTGATGTAATGCAAAAGTACATCTCGGAGTTCTGCAACAGATTGGATATGTCCATTGTTATCTGTTGGCGTATCGAAAGAGAATCCTGAACCTATGACAGGAATAAGTGCTCTCTTCCCCCACAGATTTTTGCATAACTCAAGCATTTTCTTTCGATCATATTCGTTGCTCATGCTTAAAATTTCCATGTCCATGCCCCTCTCGTACTGGCGTGCATTCGAGTTAACTTCTAACACACATTTGTTTTTATCAATCCGAAGGTTAATAACGCTATGTGTAGCACATGCTGAATCTATAAAACAATCCTAATCATTTTACTAGGGTGTATCTGAAAACTCAAAAAGATTGTGCTATTTCAACAAAACGCAGATAGAAGTAAGGTGAATAAAGGCGGCAAAGGAGACGGCCAGCTTGTCATAACGAGTGGCAACCCGGCGAAAAACTTTCAGCTTATTGAAGAAGCATTCCACTAAATGTCGTTCCTTGTAAGTATGAAAATCACAGTACCAAGGCTCAGCGCAATTTTCCTTCGGAGGGATAGTATAAGTTGCTCCCTGTTGCGTGATATAGTCTCGGATGTGCTTTGCACCATAGGCTTTGTCTCCGAGAATATTGCTTCCGGAAAGGGGAAGACCAGCCAGTAAATCTACTGCGGCTGCCGAATCGTGCACTTGCCCGCCAGTGAGCATGAAATGAACCGGATTCCCTAAAGCATCCACAATCATGTGAATTTTTGTGGTCTTTCCACCACGGCTTGTTCCAATAAACTGGTTGCTTTCTGATTTTATAGCCCTTTTTTTGCCCCCGCACTTTGCGGGTGAGCTTTGATCGCAGTGCTGTCTATGCAAAGGTTTTCATAATCAGCATCCGCATTCAGAGCCTGAAAAACGCGCAGAAGCGTACTGTCGTCACGCCACTTGCAGAAGCGGCTGTATACACTTTGATGGGGGCCGTAACGCTCGGGAATATCTGCCCAGGCCGCACCGCTTCTTGCCAGCCAAAGCGTAGCATTTAACATCAAACGGTCATCCTTTGGTGGCCTGCCTGTTTTGGCACAGGGAATCATCTCCCTGATCTGCTCCCACTGTGTGTCGCTGAGCTCATACCGTTTTGCTGCCATGTGAATACCCCCATGCTTTTTCTTTTATTCTATCGCATCTTGGCTCCTTGTGCAACTTTCATAAGTTTATTTAGTTTTCAGATACGCTCTTATTATAGATCGTTTTGCACTCTTTTTCAAGGCAGTACTGATTTTTGTTTAATCATTTGCCACGATATGTAGTCATAATCTCATCTATTTTCGAAATAACGTACATTTGTGTAGACGGAAACACCCGAGAATTATGCAGTATTTTTGGAAATTCTCAATAGTCTTTGATCGATAGTGTTTTCAAAAAGATAGAGCCTGCATCTCCATGTCACATTGGAGAGCAGGCTTAGCACAGTTACATCTGACTTATTTGTTTACTGTCGTTTTCAACTGCATAACATCAATCAGGGTTTCACTTTTGCACTTTGGATAGTACAACGGAAATTTGAGCATTACCGTTTCTTCATACACTTTGTTCCATGTTTTCCCACCATATATGGGGCAATGGACCCATTTTGAATTCTCTTTTATCTCGTTCATGTTGGATTCCACTAAGCCGTTTGGCTACTTACATGTTTTTAGTAAGACCCCAATCGTTATGATACTTTGTGCGTGCAGTAGGAGTAGCCAGCGAGACATAGGAACAGGGGAATTTCTACACAATATGCTCCCAGCATCACATAGGGCGTCCAAATTGCGAGATTGCCTATGTTCCAAAAGGCAAAATCAACGAGGGTATAAAGAAAGCTGGTCTGCAAAGCCACTCCACCTGCGGGGAGAATGGTATAAATCCATTGTCCAATCTCAGAAGGCAGGGCCACATAGAGGATCACCGGAAGAATGCAGCATACCAGTGACACGGAGAGGGAAGCCACCACATTCCGAAGTCTGGAAGAAAGAAACAGGGTAAAGCTCACGGTTGCCAGCAGGCACAGAAGATAACCTCCGGCGCAGACCCATTGCAGCTGGCCGAGATTCAGATTTGGCAGATTTACGATTGAATACAGCATCTGAATGGAGGTTTTCGTGCATTCCCAGCCGTACAGGCTGTTGGACACCAGAAGAAACACCACAGCGCAAAGGGAAAAAGCAGTGCCGCAGATCAGCAAGGCGGAAACAATTTTTGTTACGGCAAATTTTATCCGACCATATTTGGTGCAACGGTAGATATCATCGGCCCCTGTCTGATAGTCCAAAGTGAAAATGGGTGCGGCGATTACTGTGCAGAACAGGACGATGAGAAAGGACAGAAGCAGCTGGTAGTCCATTGCATCCGTATTATAGCCGGGATAGAGCTGATAGGGCGTTTCCACCCGGCTGTATAGGCGCTTTGCGGCTTCCTGTGCTGCTGGGTGGTCTCTTTGTTCCAGCTTCATCAGAGAATCCAGCCGTGCCTCACAGGCACCGTAAAAGTCTTCGATTTCTTCAGGGTCAATGTCCATCAGAGAAGGGGCGATGCCGCTGTCGGGATCAGCGAAGGCTTCCCGGACACCGTGAAGCAAAGGGTAATAGGGAAGAATTTCCCGGTCATACACCCCATCAGGTAGTTGATTAGCGTATCGGGCTCCGTATTTTGTCAGACAGGCCTGATAGGCTTCCACAGCTTGCCGCACCTTTTGGGGCGTTACCTCACCCGTGGTGTCCGATTGTAGCGTTTTCAGATACTGTACCGCATCCAGGCCAAGGAGCTTTACGATATCTCCGTTGGTATCCCGATAGGTGACATAGGAAAAGGTGGTTGGGATGTATGCCATCACCAGTGACAGCACCAGCGAAAAGGTAAGCAGAATCAGTGTCAGCCGGGTTTTGAGAACCCGTTTCAGTTCCAATTTCATCAGGCGCATAATTTACCTCCTTTCCTGGGGAAACAGCCACAAATACAGATCTTCCAGACGGGGAGCCACAACGGCGGAATTGGATACAGAAGGTTCCTCCGCCAGATACCGTATGGAAATTTCCTCGCTTTCCTCATTGCGTAGATTAACGATAGGCAATCTTCTTTCATATTCCCCGAGGACGCTTGCCGGGATCGTGGCAGTCCATACCTTGCCCTCCACCAGCTTGACCAGTTCCTCCGTGGTGCCGCAGGCCAGCAGCTTTCCGCCCTTCATCACCGCATTCCGGGTGGCTATGTACTCCACATCGGAGACAATGTGGGTGGAGATCAGCACAATCCGGTCATGGGCAAATTCCGAGAGCAGATTCCGGAAACGCACCCGTTCTCCGGGGTCAAGACCGCTGGTGGGTTCGTCCAGAATCAAAACCTCCGGCTCGTTCAGCAGCGCCTGAGCAATGCCCACACGGCGCTTCATGCCGCCGGACAGCTTGGCGATCTTCTTGCGCCGAACATGGGTAAGGGTCAGCTGTTCCAGCAGCTCGCCGATTTTCCGCTTACTGTCCGTTGCCGTCAGTCCTTTCAGCACGGCAATGTATTCCAGATAATCCTGTACCGTGAATTCGAGATAGAACCCAAATTCCTGGGGCAGATATCCAAAGATATCCCGGTACCGCTGTCCCAGGGTAGAAATGGGAATGCCGTCATAGGTGATCTGCCCGGAGGTGGGCTGCATGATTCCAGCAAGCATCCGCATCAAGGTGGTTTTTCCCGCGCCGTTGGCACCCAGCAGTCCCCAGACACCAGGGGTAAGGCTCAAAGAAATGTCGTCCACCGCCGTCATGTCTTTGAAGCGTTTTGAAATATGTTCAATACATAAATCCATAATGTGTATCCTTTCAGATTACTTGCATTTCTGCGTAAGCGCAGTGGTAGAGGAGATGGTGAAATTGATGACAGCAAAAAGCAATCAGCAGGGCGCATAACCCGACCCACCCCGGAGAAAGGCTGGGCACCGTAAAAAAGTGGAAATGACGGTGTGCCAGAGAAAGCCCCACAAGCAGAAACCCGCACAGCCCCATACTTCCCGCAAGAAACTGCCGGGGGCAGACATGCCCCAATAGATAGAGACATCCGCTGCTTGCCAGCAGAAAAGGAAAGATGATGGAAACTACCGCACTGCTTGGCTGTAATGCAGTTTTTACTGCTGCTGTCAACAGAATACCGCCAAGCAACGCACCATCGCCGATTCCGATGATGATGAGCCTTGCCATAAGCAGCCGAACGGAAGAAAACCGTGCTGCCGCTTCCACTTCCTGCATTCGATAGCGGACGGAGCGGTAGAGAAACGGGGGTGCTGTCATAAAGATGAAAAGGGACAGACAGACCAGCAGCCCTGCCACGGATTGGGGGTCTTTCCAATATCCCTGTCCAAAGAGATGGGAAAGCAGACCGCAGACCGCAAGCAGACAAGTAGCCTGCACAGCCCAGACCTTCCAGCCAATGAAGCGAATCTGCATGGATAGGAATTGCGGGAAGGAAAGCCGCTGCCGCCGGGAGTACGCCTCCTTCCGGGCCAACAATATCGCTTCAGACATGGAAGATGAACGAACCTCAACATCTGCCCCTTGGTAGGCTTGATGCAGTCGGGTTTCTAAGTCGTTATTTGTCACAATGCTCCTCCTTTTCAAGCTGGGATTTGAGTTTTTTCAGAGCTGCCCGAAGCCGGGATTGGACGGTACGCAGAGGCACCCCGGTGACCTGAGCAATCTGCCGCAGGGTCAGCTCCTGACCGAACCGGAGCAGCAGTATCTCCTGCTGTTCCGGGGGCAGGGAGCGGATTTGCTGGTGGAAATTCAGATCAGCGTGAATCCGCTCAAATCCAGATTCCTCGCTGGGAAGCTCCGCCGGGATATCCTCGATGGATAGTTCTCCAATGTCCATCTTTCGGTACATATCCACACAAGTGTTGGCAGCAATTCGGTATAAAAACGCCTTGCATTTCCCTTTATGTACATAGCGGTCATAATAGCGGATGGCTTTCAGGAAAGTTTCCTGGGCAGCATCCTCGGCTAAACCTGGGTTGGGGGCATGCCACAGACAGTAGCGGAGAATCTCAGGATACAAAAGCCCGATCAGTTCATCCACCGCATCCATGTCACCCTGTCCAATCCGTATCATCAATTTCTCTTCACGCGTCAAGATCATTCCTCCTAAGGGCGTCCCCTCATAGTATACAACGATTTGAGGATAGGAAAATGATTGAATATCATAATAAAAAAGTCGCCAGTACTGACCATGTGTGGTGTCAGCACTGGCGGCTTGCTGTCCTATTTGAACTGGATTTGGATGGATAAAACATGATCGACGAGTTTTGCAGAGATATTTCCGCCCATCTGTTCCACCAGCGTCTTGGAAATGGCCAGCCCCAGACCACCTAAATTCCGGGCGGCTTCCACGGTGAAGAAACGATCAAACAGCTTTCCAACCTGAATCTCATTCAATCCGGAAGCGGTGTTTGCAAATACAATCTCACCATAGTCGCGGAGTGTGATTTCCAGATCGCCGTCGCTGTATTTCAGGGCATTGTTCAGAATATTGCTGAACACCCGGCTGAGGGCGTCCCGGTTGAGCTGCTTTTCGATGCGCTTACCGCTCATGTGTATCTGGGGCTGAATGCCCCGGCTGGTGAGGGCAGCGTAGAAAGCGGCAATGCTTTCTTCCAGCACGCCGTTCAGGCAGACTGTTTCTATTTCCAACTCCTGTGTAGAGAGAATGACTGAGTAGCGGAAGAGTTCTTCGGTCAGTTGCTTCATGGCCTCTGTCCGGTTCTCAATGAGGGAGATATAACGGACGGCGTTTTCACTTAAAGGTTCCCTTTGGAGTAAATCCAGATAGCCGCAGATGGCAGTGAGGGGCGTTCGGAGATCGTGGGAAATGTTGGTGACAGCTTCCTTGAGTTCCCGGTCACCGACTAAGTACCTGTGCCGCTGCTTTCGCAGAATCCGAAGTTGGGTGTTGATGGATGCTGCCAGCCGGCACAGGTAAGGGTCCCGGGAGGAAATGTCGATGAGGGTGTTGGTATCTGCTGCCAGTTTGACCTCGAAGGCTTCCCCAATCTCCAAAGTAGCTTTGTGCATCAGGTAGATTTTTCCCAGCAGGGCAAAAATCACAGTCAACAGAATGGCAATAACAGCCAGCAGCAGATGTTCCATAATTACCTCTTATTTTATGTCTTTCTTTTTGAAAACACCGATTCCAATCACGGTGAGCAAAGCGGTCAGGGTCGCAGCGCAGATCGGATTTCGCCAATCGAAGGAGAGATGCTTGTCCAGGCTCAGCATCGTGGAGCCGGAGGGGAGAATGGTGGTGAGCCACGCAAATGCAGTGCGGATGGTTCCGGTGAGGTATTCCGGATTGGGTGCGCCATCTTTCAGCAAAATGCCGCCGTCGCTCTGGGGAACAACGATCTGTATATATTCCGGCGCAGACAGCTTTCCATAGGCCATCATGCCGCTGAAAATGAGAATCACAGCAATGAGCAGGCTAATGACAATATTTCTGGCTTTGTCGCTATCCAGCATGGATACCATGGTGAAAAGCGCAGCGTATTCGACGATCACCAGCCCACAACCCAGTAGCCGCCAGGGCTGTGCCTGCACATGGGTCAGAACTGCCGTTCCGGAAAGGGGCAGACCCACAAGAAGCACCGCCAGCAGATAGGCGAATACAAAGAAAAATGCGGCGGTAATGGTTGTCAGCAGAAAGGAAAGGTAGATTTCTTCCCGGCTGTGGCCCACGATCATCTTATTGCGAACGGCACCGTCAGAATAATCGGTCCCAATGAAGAAGCAGGCAAAGAGTGCGATGATTACCGCAATGTAAAATACCCAGAGATAAAAATAACCGTGGGCTTCATATTCCAGCCATCCCTGTCCCAGATTGCGGGTGTTGTAGGCGACCAGGGCATAGGCAAACACACCAAAGCCGAAGGAGAACCCTTGCAGCACCCAAAACACTCTGCTTTTCCACAGCCGGGCGAAGTTGCCTGATAACAGTTTTCTCATACCCGGTACCTCACTTAATATCCTTCCGCCGGAAAGCTGCGTACCCGGCAGAAAGAACCATGACTGTAAACAGTATGCTGAAAATCATCTCCCGGAGGGGATGCTCGATGGCGACTTCGTTCATCAGCAGTGCCTGTCCCGTGGGCAGGAAGTCCAGGACGCACTCCCAAACCCTGCGGACAGCACCGCTGAGATACAAAGGATTGGGTGTGGGGTCAATGGTTATAAATTCCCTATTGATGTAGACCATTCCCCCTTGCGTCTCCGGTTCGCACAGGCGGTCATAGATGGCGCTGCTGGCCAGAAGCAGAATAAGAAAGATCGCCAGAGTGTAGATGACCGTCATTGCCTTGTTGGAAGAGAGACTGCCCACAAGCGTAAACAGTGCCGTGATGGAAGCCGTAAATCCAACTGCGACCAGAACATAGGTAACATACCCGGACACGCCCATCTCCATCGGCCCCATGAGGAAAAATCCGAGAGAGCAGGTGATAAGCCATGCAGCCAGCAGGGTTAGAGAAGTAGCCAGACAAACAAGAAAGTTGGATAGGTAGATGTGGCTCCGATTGTGTCCGACGGTCAGTTTGTTGCGGATGGTACCATCGGAATACTCGGTTCCGAGAAACAGGCTGGCAAACAGGGCGCAGTAGACACCCATCAAGGTTGCCTGATTAAAGTAATAATCCTCCAGGGTTAACCCGTAACCGCTTTCGGTCATAACTTCAAAAGACCGGGCGCTGTTGAGGATATTGACCAGAGACGCGATAATCACAGCAGCTAGCAAGCACCAGAAAAAAAGGTCCTTCCGCAGCCTGGCAAAGTTGGCAGACAACAGCTTACCCATGGCTGCCACCCCCCACCAAAGACACGAAGTAGCTTTCCAGGCTTTCGTCCTTTTCTTCAATGGAAAGCACCTCACAGCCTTCCTTTGACAGAGCCAGCGTCAGTTGGGAGATGTTGATTTTCGCGTATACATCTGCCTTGGTTTCGGAGAGCACCTTGTAGTCAATGCCCATACCGTCCAGCACCCGGGTCAGGGCGGTTACCTTGGTGACTTCCATGCGCATACATTTCCGGCAGGCATTTTCCAGTTCTTCGGTGCTCAGCTCCTTCACCATTTTACCGCCGTCGATGATGCCGTAGTGGGTGGCAAGGCGGCTCAGTTCGTCCAAAATATGGCTGGAAATGAGAACGGTCATCTGCCTTTCCCGGTTCAGCCGCAGGATCAGCTCCCGCATTTCGATGATGCCCTGGGGGTCTAAGCCATTGGTCGGCTCATCCAGAATCAGAAAGTCGGGGTCACCGGCAAGAGCGATGGCGATGCCCAGCCGCTGCTTCATACCCAGGGAGAAGTTTTTTGCCTTTTTCTTTCCCGTGTTGTGAAGGCCCACCAGCTTCAGAAGCTCCGGGATGGCGTCAAAGGAGGGCAGTCCCAGCACCCGGTACTGCTGACGCAGATTCTCCTCTGCGGTCATGTCCAGATAGATGGAGGGGGTCTCCACCACCGCACCCATCCGGCGGCGGGACTTGACGATATTTTTATCGATGTTTTTGATACCGTACAGGGTAAAGCTGCCGGAGGTAGGCTCCTGCAAGCCGCAAACAAGACGAATCAGGGTGGTCTTGCCTGCACCGTTGCGGCCCACGAAGCCGTAGATGGCTCCCTTAGGAACGTGCATGGTCAGATCGCCCAGGGCTTTGAAATGGCGGTATTGTTTTCCGAGATTCTCGGTGGTTAGGACATATTCCATAATCATTCGTCTCCTTTTCTGTGATGACCGCATTGTAAGGGCAAAAGGGAAAGGAAACAGTCAAGAAAAGCGTAAAGATTTCGTCAAGATTTTTCCGCCAGCCGAAAACCAATGCCCCAGACGGATTCGATCGTATCCTCGCCGCCAACATCCCGAAGCTTCCTGCGAAGGTTGCTGACATGCTGCTTGAGGGAGCTTTCTGTGCAGTCCTGGGTGTCCAAGCTGATCCTGTCCAACATGACAGACTTGGTAATGACCTGCCCCGGATTCTGCATCAGCAGCTTCAAAATGGCAAACTCTGTCTTCGTCAGCCGAATCTCGCTGTTCTTGACCCGCAGGGTGTGGGCGTTTAAATCCAACTGCAAATCGCCGACGATGATTCGGTCAGACAGATTGCTGCCAGCCTTGCGAAGCTGCACCGCAATCCGAGCCAAAAGCTCTGCGGTGTCAAAGGGCTTCGTTATGTAGTCGGCCGCGCCGCCCAGCAGCAGCTTGACCTTATCCTGCACATCCACCTTGGCGCTGACCACAATGGATGGGACACCCTGGATTTTGGGCAGCACTTCTTCCCCGGAAAGTCCCGGCAGCATCAAATCCAACAGCACCAGATCGGGCTCGTTCTGAGACAGTAGAAGCAGCGCCTCCGTGCCGGAGTATGCCCGTAGAATGTTGTAGCCCTCTCCCTGGAGCAGTTCTTCCAGCATATTTCCAATATAAATGTCATCATCGATAATGGCGATCGTGTTCATAATGCACCTCGGAAGCCTTTGTTTTATTCTATTGTATCTGGTATTGAGAGCCGTTTCAAGAGAGGAATTCTTAAGAATTGTTTTCGGGCGATGCGAGAAATGCCGCCAGTACCGGCACCATTGGTGCCAGCACTGGCGGTTTTTCAGTTAGTCTGTACGTTTGTACTCTGTGACTGATTTCAGATAAGTCTCCGGGTCGCCATTCAGGATCAGATCTGCGTATGCGGATGGGTCATTGTAGATCAGCCAATCCAGTTCCGACCGCTGATACATGTTTTCCGCAACTTCATCTTCCACAGCTGGGCAATATATGGAGATCATGGAGCCGTCGGCGTATTTCACTTCTACGCTGGCAGTATCGATATTGAACGCACAGCTTACAACTTTTTTCATAACAGCCTCCTCAATGTAAACCACGAAATGTGTTGTTTTCCTTTGCGAGTTTGCTTGCAGCCTCCCGGCGTTCTTGTGAGTAGGGAGCGGTCAAGCGTATACTGATTCGTTCCTTTGCAATCTCGAACCACAGCCCACCCTGACCGTCATCGTCTGTTTGCCTGCAAAGCTCAGGGTATTCCTCTGCGAATGCCATCAGCCGCTTCTTTAGCTTAGAATCGTGGGTGTAGATTTCTGCGGTGGGGTCTTTGGCATTATAAAACACCTCTGTGACCTTTTGCTTTTTTGTAAGTCCTGTTTTCATAAAAATCCTCCTGAATTTGAGATTATTTCTCGGCTCTTGAGCCGGGAAAATGGGGTGTTTTTCCAATGGAAAGTGTTCGGACGATGTCCAGATCGTCCAAAACACTCCCATCGGTTTTTTCTTGAATTTATCGGGTCAAGACGGTTATTTTGTCAGCCTTGTCTCACGCTGCTTGGCAGGTCTGGATTCTTCCCGCTCCGTATGGAGAATCCGGTCGAGGAAGGTTCTGACTTTTTCCGGTGCCCGCTTGACTGCGGTGAGATAATCCTTGGTCTGCTCCAAAAGTTTTTCGTAACGATCCTTCCAGATACGGGCATCCTTCCGGGCAGAGGTCAGCTTTTGTTTCAAATCAGAAATCACGGCATCTGCAACAACACCTTTTCGGGCAAGCTGTTTCAAAGTTTCGCCCTCTTGTGGGGTCAGCTCTAATTTTCCGGTGAAGGTCTTTCTGCCCATGCCGTCAATCTCCGCAAGGGAGATAGCTGTTGTTTTCTGGACACGGGTTTTCTGTTCGATCTTCTGTAGCTGCTGCTCTTTCTTTTCCACCTGCGCTTCCAGAATTTCCAGACGGGCGGATTCCTGTGCAACCTTGAACTGAGTAACTGTAAGATGCTCCTCTGTGCTGGCACGTTCGCCACGCTCCAGGTCTGAGTAGCCCGCCGCCCGCATGGCGTTGTAGAAATCATCCTGTAAGACAGAGTAGGATTTCCGCAGAACCGGCTTGCCGGATTTGGTAAGCAGTGGTTGGCCGTCCTCACCGGCGGCTGGCTGGGAGGCCCATTTTTTGCTCATGCTCACCTGGTGAATCCGCTCCTTCACCGTTCCCACCAGGGCCGGGTCTTTGCAGCGTTTCGTCCAGCGGACTTCTTTCTCAACCACCGGGATGTAGACCACATGAAGATGGTAATGATAGACATCTTCCCCCAGCATCTCAGACATGGCCCGGTTTCGTTCGTCGGCGTGCATCACCGCCGAGAGAATGTACTGCTCGCCGCCCACGATGTTTACAGCGGCCTGGTAGGCAGCTTGATAGAACTCCTTGGCAAAATCATAGCCGCCGTGGTTATAGAAGTAGGCGGAGTTCACATCGAAGACCAGTTCTCCAAACTTCTCCGCATCCGCTTTCAGGCCACGGGTAGAGATGGCACCGGAGGCGACCAAACAATCGAACATGGCGGTGTAGTCACCTGACGGGGATTTGAAATGGACATTCATCGGTGTCCGCTCTGGGACAATATCTTGATTTACATAACTTTCTTTCTGTCTCTCATTGTGAGCCTGTGCGTTGCCCACTTTAGCGGCTGTCATCTTTGCATTTCTTGCGCTGGTACGGTCAATACCGTCGCCTCTTGCCATAGGCAAATACCTCCTGATTTCAGATTTTTGAAAAACGTAGGCTGCAGGGGAGCACTTCTGCGGAAGTGTAATAACCCACTATGATACTTTCATCCTGCGGCTGCA
>ERZ791919.541-NODE-541-length-40691-cov-20.920588_pt1 | contig 40691 bp, 40 predicted proteins | sample MGYA00510137_ERZ791919 | MGnify/ENA primary metagenome ERZ791919 (study PRJEB30046, sample SAMN00792059) | human gut metagenome | study: EMG produced TPA metagenomics assembly of the A metagenome-wide association study of gut microbiota in type 2...
CCGGAAGCTCCAGGAGCAGGGCCTGTCGGCCAAAAGTACACGGGATGTTGGCGTATTGCTGCGGGCCATTCTGCGGAAGGCATCCAAGCACGGGTGCTTCTGCACGGGCCTGAACGCCGAACTGCCGGCGTACAGGAAGCGGCAGGTGGAGATATTCACCGAGCAGGAGATCGTGCAGCTGGCACATCATATCATGGACAAGCCTGACCTGACCGGCCTTGGCGTTCTGCTGACGCTGAACAGCGGCCTTCGTCTGGGAGAGTTGTGTGCGCTGCGGTGGTCGGACATCGACCTCCATGCAGGCTTTCTACGTGTAGAACGCGAGGTGCAGCGACTCTATGAAAAAGGACACACGAGGCTTGTTGTACAGCCGCCCAAGAGCGAGTCTTCCTGCCGCAGAATACCGCTGCCAACTGATATCCTGTCCCTGCTGGCAGCGCACAGACCCGAGAACGCGGGCAGTTTCTGCCTGCTGACAAGCTCCGGCGATCCGCTGGAACCGCGTACTATGCAGAACCGATATAGGTCGCTGTTGAAACGAGCGGGCGTCCCGTATCGAAATTTCCATGCTTTGCGGCATACCTACGCCACACGCTGCATCGAGCAGTACGTGGATGTCAAGAGCGTCAGCGAGATGCTGGGCCACAGCGACGTGCGGATCACGCTGCAAACCTATGTTCATGTGTCCCTGCGCCACAAGCAGCAGGCGGTGCAGAGCATCTGTTTTCTTTCCATTTGCGGCGGAGACTTTGCGCCGTCAGAAATTCCGTCAGGCAAAGAGAAAGCCGCTGTGCAGCAAGGCGCAGCGGCGCAGGTTTCCTGAATGATGCTGATTTACGAAGGATGTCGCTCCATCTGGCTGAGTTTATTATGCCCAGGAGGGACATAAAAATGCCACAGGTCAACGGGGATAACCTACTGCACCAGCAGATCGTCAAACGCACCATTGAAGCCCTGCAAGCGCAGGACGAGGCTTTTGCGATAGAATATGAAACCGCCAGCGACGCCGACCTCATCGCCTATGTACGTCAGTGCGTCGATGTGTCCTATACGCCCGCACCCTGCGAGGTCGTGGGTGGTGCGTACATCGCCCAGCGCTTCGGTAACTGGTCCGCTGCGCTGAAGGCCGCAGAGCTGCCTTCACAGTACAAGCCGCCGCGGGAGCATCACTATCCCCGCTACGAGCAGGAGTACCAGCGGCAGGAGGTACAGCTCATACACGAACGGAAGGCAAGGCGGCAGGCCAAGGCCGACCTCATCACCCGGCGCAAGAACCGCGACAAGGCCCGTGCCGCTGCCAACGCCGCGAAAAAGAATGAGAAAAAATGACGGGTGTATCCACCGATACACCCGTCATTTTTATGTTTCCGCTGTCACTTGGTGAGCAGGCCGCCCACCAGCGCAAAGTAGTCCGGCGCTTTGCCATTCTTGCCCCACAGCATGGGCAGGTGGAAGTAGTGCTGCAAACAGCCCTCCACATCGCCGCCCAGCGCCTCGATGGAGTAGCGCAGCAGCTCCGGTCTGCCGCAGGGATGTCCCTGTACCTTTTCGCACGTCTCGCACTGGTCGCAGGTGCCCGCCAGCAGCATCTGGCTCCCCGGCGTTTCCCTCTCCCACCGCTGAAGCTCTTGCCGGTACAGACGCTTTTCCTGCTTCAACGCCGCCACCGCTTCATCCAACGGCTGCTCCGGCACATCCACCTGTAAGATGCGGGCATACAGCCGTAGTCCCCTGTAGCTCTGCCAAATGGTCATGGGGTCAAAATCGAAAGGCGGGCACGTCCAGCGGGTATTGTAGCTGCTGCACTGCTGGCAGAAGGGCAGGAACTTCTCCACATGGACAAAGCGTGTCACGAATTCTTCTGCGCTTGTCTCCGCCGTCATTTCACGGATATGGTATTGGAACGGCATCTCAGACACCTCCTTGGCTCAATGCCACAGCACATGGCAGTGCTTCGTCGCGTCAAGGGTCTATTTCATTGCGCTCTCCGCGCCAGTGTCTGCGTATGCAGGAGGGCATCCATCAGCATCCGCCCGTCCTCGCGGTCATTCCACCAATATGGGCGGAGGAATAGCAGGGCGTTCTCCAGCCAAGCATAGTCGTCCCTCGTCAGTGCATGGCTTTGGAGTCCTTCGCTGATCCTGGTATATGATTCCCTGACCTTTTCACTGGCGTGTTCCCGCACCAGGTAGGCGTTGAGCAGACCAGTAATTACAGATACTTCTTCGTCGGTATAGAACATGACTATCCTCCCTGTAGACAAACACACAGGCCAGAGTATAGCACATTTACTCTACATCTACAAGGGTCGTATTCAGCCTGCCTTACCCGTGCAGCGTTTATCGGAGGCTATCATCTCGCGTCATGGGCAGCGGAGATCTGTTTTGTGGTCAGTTCTGTCGGATGCAGCAGCACCAGCGACTTGTGCTGCCCCTCTGCGTAGACCAACGCTCTATCCTCCGCACTGCTTGTGGCCGGTATGTCCGTATCGTAGACGCACAGCACCACATCGGCGAGGTCGATGATCTTCTTGTAGGCTTGGAGCTGCGCGCCCGGTGCGCCAGCTTTGCACACAGCAGACAGGTAGGTGCAGGCGGTCAGCATATCGAAGTACCGTTCCCGCAAATAGGGCGGCCATTTTGTCGCCTGCTCCTCATGGGGCGTGTAGCAAATGAGCATCAGGTCATGGTCGGTCGTTGCCCGCAGGCCGTTGACGATCTCAGCGGCGTACAGCCCCACGCCGCAGTCACAGGCCACAAGGAACTGCGACACACCATTCTGGCGCAGCACCATGATCTGCTGCGCCAGTTCCATCTTCATTTTGCCGCAGGACTCATCTTCTTCATCGAAGCCCCACGGAAAGCGCATAGGATGCTGCCCCATGACCGCGCAGCGCACCGGCTTGTCCATCGTCTCACCCGCTTTGTAGTCTATCAGCTTATATTCGATATTCTATCAGTCGCTATTTTTCGCGTCAAGGAAAATGTAAGCTATAAGCGTATAAATAAAACGCTTTAGGCATACAGACGGAGGCGACACATGGATAAGAAGCTATTAGGCAAGAGGATCAATACGGCACGCAAGGAGCGCGGCTGGACAGGTGAGCGGCTGGCGGAAACGTGCAGCATCAATGCCACCTACCTACGGCAGATTGAGGCAGGCTCAAAAGTTCCCAGCCTGCCGGTGTTCGTCTCGCTCTGTCAGGCGCTGAACGTCTCTCCAACGTATCTGTTGGTGGAGGTATTGCCGCAACAGGGCAATCAAGACATAGATGCGCTGCTGGAGTTGCTGCAAGCCGCCACGCCGAAGCAGTTGAACATGATGGCCTCCATGATTCGCAGCGCATTGGAAGCATCAAAGGAATAGCATCGACAAACGTAAAAATAGAGGGCAGAGGAGTTTCCTCTGCCCTCTATTCATCTCCATACCACACCGGTCTTGCAGCTGTCTCGAAGCCGGTTCGACGAGAGATTGCCACGCCGTCCGTGCCGGAGGCGCAATGCACCACCAGCAGGCGGCCCAGCCAGTCGCGGCCTGCGGCGATGCCGACGTGTTCATCCTCCGGATAGAGCAGCAAGTCCCCCGGCTGCACCTCGTCCCACTCAATATCCACGCAGTTGGCGTGCTGTTCCATGGCTCCGCCGCCCTGCCCGATCACACACTCGCCGCCGCTGGCGTTGTAAAACGCCCAATCCACGAAGCCGGAACAGTCAAGACCGTAGGGCTGCTCCGTGCCGGTGCTGTCGCTGCCCTCGGCTGTGACCTCCGCCAACTCGCCCCAGCGGTCGTCCCAGCCCAGCACCAGCGATTTGCCGCCCCAAAAGTAGTCCACCTTGTCCACCAGCGCCAGCGCGTAAGTCACCACCATGCGCCGCTCCATGGTAAGATCGTCCGGCAAGCGCTCCCACACCTCCATAGCCTCGCCGGTGGGCTCCATGGTGTGACCGTCCGCGAGAACACCAGCCGGGGACAGCGCTGCCGCCACCGCCATCACCGGCAAGGCCAGCAGCAGGAACAACACCACACCACCGCCCGCTGCGGCTATCGCCTCAATACCGGCGCGGATGGTCTTGCCTGCCGCCTGCGCCATCTGCTCCAGCCGCTGTCCTGCTTTGCGGGCGGCGGCTTTCGTCTGCTGGAGCATCTGCCGCTGGGCGGCGCGCTGGGTATGCTGCTTTGCCCGCTGTTGGGCGGCGGTCATAGCAGTCGCAGGCGGTTTTTTGGCCGGTTGGCGCGGCACTGTTGTGGTGCGCGGTGTCTCTGCTGTTGTTCCCTGCGCGGCGGCGGGCTGCTCCGTTGACCGCCACATATCCCGTTGGCGCACCTGCGCCGCCGTTGTCTCCTGCCGCTGCCGCACCTTCTGAGCGCGGTATTTGTGCAGGACGTACTTCCGCTGAAGCTGCCGCGTGGCACGGAAGGTCAGACGGGTGACCTCCGCCGTCCCTTGCCGCACCTGCTCTGTGGCATACTCCACCGGCTGACGCTGGTGCTGGGTCTGCCGTTCCTGCTTCTGCTGGGCGTAGTGCCGCTGCAAGATACAAACCGCCGTGCGGGGTATGGCGTTTTGCTGCCGCGTTTTCGGCTGCTCCATGGCGGCACGGGTCTTGATGTCACGCATTTTGCTCCCCCGGCTTGGTGGTCATCAGGCGGTACAATTCCGTATCACGGGGCAGTTCGTTGATGAACGGCACAAGGCAAGAGCCCACCTTGATCAGTCCGTGTCCTGCCGGTGCGTCGCTGACGTAATCCATCTGCGCGTCGCTGGCATCCAGCAGCTTGGCCAGCTCAGCACGGTCGGTAGGTGCCTGGTTCAGCAGTACCAAGAACTCGCTGTTGGCGAACATCAGCCGCGCCGTGTCGGATAGCAGGCATTCCTCCACGTTCTGCGTAATGCCGGTGAGGGTGGCGTAGTATTTGCGGAATCGCTTCCAGCATTTGTAAAGAAATTCACTGGAATAGTTGTTGATGGCGCTCTTACCGCCCACACCGGGGCTGGCAAAGAACAGATAGATCTCGTCGATATAGACGTGGGTGTACCGCCCCTGCTGCCGGTTGCGAATGACGCGGTTGAGGATGCTGTCCAGCATCACCAGCAGACCGATGGGCTTGAGGTTTTCGCCCAAGTCCTGTATGTCGTAGCAGATGATACGGTTGCGGGTGTCGATGTTGGTCTGATGGGCAAACACGTTGAGACTGCCGGTAGTGAACAGCTCCAGTGCCAGCGCGATCTCATGGGCAACCGGCTCCTTCTGCCGCATGAGGTCGTCATAGAGGTCTTTCAGCGTGGGCGGGTCGCCCTCGTATTTGCGGATGTACTTGCGGTAGATGTTGGCGGTGCAGCGGTCGATGATGGACTTCTCCTTTGCGCCGATCTCGCCCGCGCCCATGAGCTGTTCACACAAAGACATGATGAACTCGCTTTTCAGCACCAGCGGATTGCGCCCGTCGCCGTACTCCTTGGAGATGTCCAGCGCGTTGACATAGCTGCCGTTGGAGGCGGATATGGTGATGACCTCGCCGCCCAGGGCGCGGATCAGCGGGCCATACTCCCGCTCAGGGTCTACCACAATAATATCGTGGTCGGTATTCAGCCCCACGAAGCCGATCTCCTGCTTGGCCATCATGGACTTGCCGCTGCCGGATACGCCCATATAAAGGCCGTGTCCGTTGAGCATCGCGTCGCGGTTGCAGATGATGAGGTTGCGGGACACGGCGTTGACGCCGTAGTACAAACCGCCGGTGTCCATGATCTCCTGCGTCTTGAAGGGCAGCAGCACGGCGGTGCTCTCCGTGGTCAGCGTCCGCATAGCGTCGATACGCCGCAGGCCGTAGGGCAGTACCGTGTTCAGCGCGTCCTCCTGCTGGTGCTTCATAGTGGCGAACTGGCAGCCGTGGGAACGGCCAATGGCGGACAGAGCCTCCGTGTCCTGCTCCAACTGCTCCTCGTTGTCGGCAAGGTGAGTCAGCGTGACCAGCGCGTACATCATCCGCTGGTCACGGGCGGTGAGGTCGTCCAGAAACTCCCGTGTTTCCTTCCGCATTTGCTCCAGATCGTAGGGGATGTTGGCGGAGAAATTGTTGTGGTGGTTCTGCCGCTGCTGCCAGCGGGTGATGTCGCTCTCCACCGCCATGATGCGCCGGTGCATCTCCGACACGGCCTCGTCGGTGGCCACCGGCACAATGTCGATGGACAGCATCATGTTGCGAGGGTAGTCCATCAGCTCCGTGATCATGGTGTCCTTGATGAAGCTGGCGTACTCCCGCAGGAACAGGGTGCGGCCTACACGCTCGCCCACGGCGTAATGGTCGGGGAAGAATTGCAGCGTTTCCGGCGCGATGGCGTCGCGGAAGTCGTGGCCGCGCCGCTGGGCGGTTTGCAGGTCGAAGGCGAAGGCAGATTCCTGCCCCACGCGGAAGAAATCGTGGAACAGCCGCAGGCGCTCGTTGAGGGTGATTTCCCGTATGCCGGAATCCATACGGCTCAGGCCAGCGGTCAGGTCAGTTCCCACGCGGGCGAAGAAAGTGCGGGCTTCCTCAATGCTGCGTTTGGCCACAGACACGGTGATGTACTTCTCCTGCACCAGATTGTTGCTGCCGCTGGCCTTGTCCAGCAGGATGCCGTTGTACTCGCGGCGCATATAGTCGCGACCATCCTGCCGGTAGGCCATCAGGAGGTTTCGGCTGAACTCCTGCCGGTTGAGCTGGCGGTTCACCAGCGTCAGCTTGATGCCCGCATCGATGGGCAGGCTGTTGAGAACGCCGCAGTAGCCCAAAAACAGCTCCATTTGCTTCTCTGGTGAGGCTACGGCGTAATTGACATCAAAAAAACGCCAGGTCTTGGAAAACCTGCCGCTTACACGAAAGATGCCGTCCTTATAGATGCGCTTGATGGGAATGGACTGCTGCACGCTGCGTGGGATGCGAAAGGCGTCCCGTTCCGTGCTGCGGCCCTTGAATAGTTTTCTCACTTCTTGTCCTCCTTCTCCCAAAGATCGTATAGGTAATTCTCGCTGTGCCACAGCCGGCGACCGGCCAGCAGAAAGTTGGTTTTGCACCACGCCCACTGGAATTGCTCCAGCGTCAGGCCGTTGTAGTGGAAGAAGCCCGCCGCCGCCATAGGCGCAGCGCCCACGATGCACAGCCAGCCCAGCGTCTCGCGGTCTAATACGCCCCGCAGGGCAAAGTACAGCCCCACCGCCGTACCCACCGCCAGCAGCGAACAAATAAGCTGCCGCGCTGTCAGGCCGAAGTAGACGGTTTCCTTATAGCTGCGTATTTCTTTGTTGATTTTGATTTCCATGTGTTTCCTCCTTTTGGGCAAAAGAAAAGCACCGGAAGCCGGTGCTTTTCTTCGTTGTTACCCTAATGCATAAGATGTTGTCAGAGTGCAAACTCATATAAAAGGAATTTCCTCGGTATTCCGATGTCCGCATATGTGATTTCGACAGTATCTACATAGGCAAATCCAAACGACATATACATTTTCTGTGGAATATCATTTCCCTCTATGCAGTCAAGGCGAATAGATTTCAGCCCTCTTTCTCTTGCAGTATCGATTGCGTGCTGCACCAATTGCTTGGAATACCCGCGACCGCCATATTCGGGAAGCACTCGCAGAGCATGGAGAACGACCATCTCTTTGTCTTCCGCATCTGTCAGCCATTGAACTGTGTGGTAAGCCTCGTCGCAGTCATGATTCATGATATACGCGGCAACGATTTGGCCATCTTCTATGCCGATAAACTGATCCTTCTCTGCAATCGCATTTTTGACCATTTCGTCCGAGGGAAAGCCTCCCTTATCGCCTTCCGGCAGAAAGTCCTTTTCTCCCAGAACCTCACACATACGGTCATAAAACTGCCGTAGTTCCCGAAAATCTTTTTCCTCCGCACATCTGATTAACACGATGACAAGCCCTTTCGTATATCAATTTGCTTTTTTCTGATTGTACTACTCAGCAGAATCGTTTGCAACCCAAAGATACGGTGCTGCTAATACCAAGGCAGAAATTAGCAAGAAAGTATAGGGCGATATTTTCTCACATTCCGAACATCTCCCGCACCACGCGGTCGGCACCCTTCACCAGTCCTACCAGCACCAGCATATTGAAGATCACCTCGCCCAGATAGCCCCATACCTGCGTAACCACCGAGCCGCCGCCCAGCACTACCGTATCACTGGTGGCGAAGGCCGAGAACACGATGCAGGCCAGCACGATCACCGCGCCCTCCAGGCACACGCCCATGTAGCTTTTGAGGAAGGCACGTCCCATTTGGGACGTGCCCTCTCCCGCAAAGGACGCCAACGCCACCGGCGACAGCGCGGCATATAAATAGAGCTTAAAAAAGCGGCCATACACGGTGAGGATCATCAAAAACGCCAGCACCGTAATGACCAGACAGCCCAGCAGCGTTACCAACCACAGCGGAATGCTGGCGAGGAAGCCCACATCCTCGATGGCAGTCGCCATCTCCGCAGGCAGTGACACCGTTGCCCCGTCGATGCCGCCCACACTGCCGGCAGCGGCGGAGATGATACCGGCACAGACCGCGAAAATGTCCACCATCAGGTCGATGCCGTAAGTCACGGCCAGCTTCGCCATGACAAAGTAGATAAAATGCCGCAGGACGTGTTCAGGCCGCTGAAAATCCCGGAAGCTGGCGCTGCTGCGAAAGATGCCGATGGCCAGAAACAGCACCAGCAGACCGTAACCAATGCCCTGCATGGCTCCGTTGACGGTCTGGATCGTCTGCCAGATGGTGCCGCCCTTAAATGCCTGGGGTGATTGGGTCAGCAGCGACCACATCTCCGTCAACTTGTCGTTCCATACGCCAAAGGCATAGTTGAGATTGTCAATGATCCAGTTGTTGTCCATGGGTTACACCACGCCGATCAGCGTCAGGATCTCCTTGGCAAAGGTAATAAGCAAGCCACCAAACAGACACAGCAGCCCCTGCGTCCGCTGACTGGCGTCGTGGCTCTGGATGCTCATGCCCACCTGCACGATACCCCAGCCGAGGATAATAATGCCGATGGCCTTGATGATCGAAAAGATGAAGTCGGACAGGTTGTTGACGATGGTCAGCGGATCACCGCCGGTGGCGTAGACCGGCACAAGGCAGCAGAGAGTGAGTCCCGCGCCTGCACATACGGCTCTTGTAATGGTGTTAGGTTTCTTCATTTTCATGTTCGTCCTCCAAAAATGTATAGTCGTCCAATGTGCGGAATTCGTAAGGCAGGTCGGGCAGCGTGTAGTCCGGCACAGGCGGGTTGTGGATGTAAGGCTTCGCCCGACCGTCCGCCGTGCGGCGCACATTGGGATGCTTTTTGATGTCGTACTTCTTATCCCGCACCGGCTTTTCGCCGCGAATGAACAGCAGCGCATCATTGGTGGGCAGCATCCGTATTTCGTCAGGGGTCATCAGATCGCGTCCGGTCTGCTGATAATTGACGGAACTTGACCCACTGCGTCCCTTCGTCTGCCCGCGTGTGCGGGTATGCACCGTTTCCTTTCCCAGCAGCTTCGACACAAATTCCAGTGATATGGGCTCGTTGCCGCCGCCGAGGAACAGGAGGGTATCACAGTTGCCGATGATACCCTCCCACTCGTCCTTATACAGTGCCTTTATGCTCTGAATATTCTGCACGATGATGTTGATGCCGATATTATAGCTGCGGCAGGTAGCCAACACCTTTGGATAGTTGTCCGGCTGGGCAACGTTGGCCCACTCATCCTGTATCACGCGAACAGGCACAGGCAGCCGCCCGTTATACCGCTCGTCCGCCCGCAGATAGAGCTGTTGAAAGCACTGGGTCAGCAGCATACTGACCAGATAGTTCATGCTGCCGTCGTTGACAGGAATAACACAAAAGATGGCGCGCTTACGCTCACCCAGTGAAGCAAAATCCATCTCATCGGTCTGCATCATGGCGGCATACTGCGGGAAGATAAACGCTGCCAAACGCACCGATGCCGTCACAAGAATGCTTTTTGCGGTCTTGCCCGCCGCCTGCTTATAAACCTTATATTCCCGCACGGCGATATGTGACGGGTCGCGCTCCTCCAAAGTTTGGAACAGCAGATCCAGTGGACTTTGGTACTGTTCGTCCTCCTCCATGACCCGCGCACATTCCAGCATGAACATCAGCATTTCAAAGTTCTGTTCCTCCACAGGTGCCTCATAGAGCAGATACAGCATCAGCGCAGAGTCCAGCGCGATCTCCGCCTTTTCCCAAAACGGATCGTTGGATGCACCCTTGGGCGGTGTGGTGTTTTTCACCAGATTGTCCATGAGCTTCAGCACATCCGGGTCGTCCCGAATGTAGGTGAAGGGGTTATAGCCGTCCGATTGCCGGGGGTGGATGAGGTCAAATACCTTAATATCGTATCCCTCCTCCTTAAGTAGATAGCCGGTACTACGCAGCATCTCTCCCTTTGGGTCAACGATCAGATAGGAGCAGTTGACGCTCATAATGCCGGGTTTGCAGAAAAATCGCGTCTTGCCGGAGCCGCTGCCGCCCACCACAAGGATATTGAGGTTGCGCCGATGCTTGTAGCCATCCAGCCCAATGGAAACGCGCTTTGTGAGGATGACATTTTTCCCGTTTTGGTCTGCATACCGCTTGTTCAGTTCGCGGGCATTGCCCCATTTGGCTGAGCCGTATTCCTCGCCAGGGCGGCGGTTTTCATGATCAGCGTAGTATAAAAGAACACCGCCGCCGTAGAGCAACAGAAACACCAGCAAAAAACGCGGCGTATACGCTGTCCATCGCAGCAGGTCGGGACGCCTCACCATAGTGCTGATGCGCTCCAAGAGTGCAAAAATATTCTCTCCGGGGATATAGACGCTGGCGGTCACCATTGCGAAGTACACAACCGGAAGGAAAAGAATTGCCCAAACAATGGGATGCATCTTCTTCATGGCAACACCCTCTCGCAATACACCACATACCTCTCCCGCCCGCCGCTGGCGTAGGGGTGGCAGGTCAGCAACGTCAGCAGATCGCGTCCTTGCTGGATTTTGATCTTGTCCACCTCGTGGGGCTGGATGATCCGAATGTCGGCCACTGTGTAAGTCAGCATTTCCCATAGATTCGTCAGCGTAACAGTATCGCCCGCCTGCAAGCGGTCGATATGCCGAAAGTAATCCGCGCCTTTCCAGCCTCGGTGTCCGGCGATGACACAGTTTGTGTTGTCGTCGCCGATGGGTGCGGAGGTATTACCCAGCACTGCCGCGCCTGCGGCAAGGTGAGCGTCGGATGCACCCAGATAGACAGGCATAGTCAGCTCCATAGCGGGTATCTCTAAGACGCCTATGATCTCATCTTCGATGCCATAGGCAGTCAAGTCGGCGGCGGGTTCTTCACAGGCTTCGAGGTCGGTGAGATTACACTGCTTTTCCTTATAAAGCTGTCGGTTGTACTCCTGTAGAGCCACCAACAGCTCAGGGTACTGCTGCTCCGGCTTTCGTTCTTCAAGGAAGCTCTGCACGGCCTCATCCGTGTTGGCTTGCAGCCTGTACCCTGTAACCACCGGCCACAGCATGACGCAGATACCCGCCACGGCCAGCAACGCCGCCAGTACAAAAGGTGTCTTACGCATGGCGCATCCTCCTTCTTACCAAAAAGTAAGCACCGCCAACCACAGCCACCGCGCCAAGGCCGATACCAAGGCCAATGAGGTAGTGCTGCGTCCACGAGGATGCAGCTGGTTTTTCTGCGACGGCAGTCGCTTCCTGTTCGGGGGTGTAGGGAACACGGTGGCCACGCACCAGCAGCCGGTGGGTGTTGACGCCAAATGGCGTACACGTCACCAGCGTGACTAAATCCTTGCCGTCCTCGATTTGGAGCAGGCTCGTGTCCGTGGGCAGCACCGTATTGATGGTGTCCACCTTATAGGCCAACACCTCACCCAGCACATGGATGTAAAACGTGTCGCCCACTGCAAGCTGGTCGATGTCCGAAAACAGCTTGGAACTCGCCATGCCGCTGTGTGCCGACAGCACCGCGTGGGTGCTTGCGCCGCCCACCGGCAGAGATGTGCCCACCACATGACCCGCGGCACGCTCCAGTGTGTCCGCGTCCGTGCCGTGTTGTATCGGCAGATATATGTTGATTTTAGGGATGCCCACATAGGCCATGACGCCGCCCACCATGAGTTGTTCGTCATAGGCCAAGGGAGGGGCGGATGCCCCTCCCTCAGTGATAGTTGCGCCGGACAGCATGGCGTTGTACTGCTCTGCGGCTTCACGCTGGGCGGTCAGTTCAGCGGCATCGGTATCCTCAATGGCGGCGGTATATGTGGTTTCAACGTCTGAATGATATTTCTCACTTACCAGCTCTCCCGCCAGTGGATAAAGCAAAAGCCCCAGCGCCGCAACGCCGCAGACCGCCGCCAGTAGCCAGCGCTTCACTGCTCGTTCTTGTGCTTGCGACTGCGGATCACGATGAAGGCCGCCGCACCCAGCAGAACCACGCCACCGATGGTGAACATCCATGTGCCATAGCCACCAGTCTTGGGCAGGTCGAAGCCGGGGTTGTTGACCACGGTCAGCGGCACAATGGCGTTGCCATCGCTCATTGTGACGTCCTTGCCGTTGACGGTGCCAGTGGCGGTCAGCAGCTTGGCGCCGCACTGCTCGCAAGCGCCGTTTTCCTTGGTGGTGATGACGATCTTGACCGCTTCCTTCAGCAAAATGTATCCCTTGTCCGTGGCAGTTTCGGTCAGGCTGTAGGTGTCATCCTCCAGTCCCTTCACCACCACATGACCCTGCGCGTTGGGGACAAAGGTGGTGGCGTCCGCTTTCTTGGCGGCAAAGCCCTTGGCGTAGTACACGCCATCCTTCTGCTCCGCGATGATATAGCAGTCGTCAGTATCGTTGTGCAGCCGGAACTTCACGTTCCGCACATTGCCGCCGTTGTCAGAAAACTGCTTGAGAACGTCAATGCCGTAGGTGTACACATGGCAGCAGTCCTTGAGGGTATCAAAGTAGGTGTTGTTCGTTCTGCGCCACGTCAGCACGACCTCGTTGGGATTGTCGGTATCGCCCATCTTGGCGTCGGCGGTCAGGGTGGCGGCGTAGGTGAGGCGCATGGTGCAGTCGGAGTACCCACGCTTGACGCTGTCGGTATAAACGGTGGCCGCCTCGTTGATCTCGCTCAGACCAGCCTCGGTCATGCGGATGGTCATGGTGTTAGCAGCGGCATCATAGGCCACGGTGAACTTGCCGGAATCCTCACCCCAGGTAGTGATCTTGTCGGTGCAGCCAGCATCGCGGAAAAACTCGATAACCACATCGTTCTTGTTGTAGCGGATGCCCTTGGACATGGTATCAACATAAGTATATTCGCTGAGAGAAGACGCCTTGGAGGTGATGGTGGGCAGTGTGCTGATGATCTGATAATCCACCGTGTCGCCCACGGAGACGGTGGCAGTGTGAGCGTACCCATCGGTGATGTCGGTCAGGCTGCCGGTGTTCTTGCCGGTGGAGTTCTTTGCTTCGCGCACAGTCTTATCCAACGTAGGATTGCCGGTCTGATTCTTGGGGTAGACGGTGACATCGTAGTTCCACGCCGCGCCGTCGATGGTGGTCATGGGCAGAGATACGAAGAAAGGATTGCAGGTGGAGGTGACATTTTCAGGGACGCGAGTCTCCACAACGAGATACAAGCCCTGCTCCATATTGGAAGTAGAAGTGTGGCCGGAGGCATCCGTCTCGGTCATAGCCACGCCGCCGTTCTTCACAGCCGTTTCCAGCGCATTCTTCACGGTGGTGGCATTGGCGGTCAGGGCGGCGGACAGCTTGTTGTTCAGCATATCGCTGGTAAAGTAGTTGACGCCGCCCTCGGTCTTGTGGGCGTCCGCGGCGGTCACGCCAATGGCGGACAGCACGGTGTCAGCGCCGTCAAAGCCGTACAGCACGCCCACCTGACTCTGGCCGTCCACCAGCTCGTTATTCACGGAGATGTCGGCCACTCTTAGGTAGGTAAACTCCACGCCCTGCACGGCGTACTTGCTCAGTTTGTCGATAACGCCGTCGTCATGCAGGCCTGTGCTGACGTAGGACTCCACATCCCACGCACCGTCTTTGCCGGCCGTGGTGATGTCGTACTTATAGATGCTCAGGGACGCCTTTTTCGTGGTGTCGATGGTAGGCTCTGCGGCAAATGCCGTCGTCATCAGGCCGATGGCCATGAGCGCCGCCAGCAGCAGCGCCAATACGCGATGGATCTTTTTCATGTTCAGTTGTTCTCCTTGTTCATAATTTTTGAGTTGAGTTTTTCGCTTTTTACGGGTATACTGGTGGTATCAATCCGAAGGAGGTGATTGCAGATGGTCTATACCGTGGAGCAAATCGCGCAGCGTATTTTGCCTGTTGCACAGAAGTACGGGCTGAAGGCGGTTTATCTGTTCGGTTCCTATGCCCGCGGCACGGCGACCGAATCCAGTGACATAGACCTTTTGATTGACACCTCGGGGACAAACATCAAGAGTCTCCTCTCGCTTTCCGCTGTGTACTGCGACTTGGAAGATGCGCTCCAAAAAAGCATTGACCTGATTACGGTAAGTTCGCTAGAGCAGCGGCCCCAGATGGAAAACGATGTACGCTTCCGTGATACGGTGCTGAAAGAAAGGGTGAATCTCTATGTTGCCGCCTGATGCCCAGCGCTTGGCTCATATCCGCGATTACTGCCTTGAGATCCGCAAGACAATCGAACGCTACGGAGACTCTTTTGAAGCCTTTGACAGCGACCCCGATTATCAGCGCTCCGTGTCCTTCTGCATTTTACAGATCGGGGAGTTGAGTGGAAAACTCTCCGCTGAATATCGGTTTGAGACAACAACGCAGATTCAATGGGGGCCTATCAAGGCCATGCGTAATCTTGTGGCGCATAACTACGGAAGCATGAGCCGTGAGATCATATGGGAAACTGCCGTAGCGGACATCCCGGTTTTGTGCGATTTCTGTGAGCAGCAACTACGCGCCTTTCAGAATTGAACCATCAGCCTGCCGTTTTGCGGTGGGCTGATCTTTTGCAAAAGTAAGCACCCATGCAAAGCATGAGTGCCGCAAACAGAATATAGGGGGCAAAACCCGTACTGCCCGTGAACGGCAGGGCAAATCCCACATTGTTACAGGCGGTGATGGTAATGTCTCGGTCATTGTTATCCAGCGTTCCCGTGAACAGCGGCTCGGTCAGCAGCGTATACCCTGCGGGAGCCTTCACCTCGGTGATACGATACTGCACACCGATCTTGAGATCGCTCCACTTGGCGCTGCCGGTTTTGTCCGTGGTGATCCGACTGACCTCCGTCCATGCCTTGCTGTCCGCAGAAGTCTCCAGCAGCAGCTCCGCACCGGCAAGAGGTGCGCCTGTGGCATCCAACTTGCGGACGGTGATGCTGCCCTTTTCCTCCACAATTTTGACCTTAAAATGAATGTACGCCCACACAGGGTCAGGCAGTGAGGTCAGCGCCGCACACGCCTGGTAGCTGCTGCCGTTGCTGGGCTCCAGCAGCACAGCCTCCGTGCCCTCCACATCCAGCGAGTAGCCGTAGTCGCTGCTGATATAGCCGTTCAGCTGCGCCGCTGCGTCCTTTGTGGCCGTCACGGTCAGCACATTCCGCCGCTGTTTGACGGTCACACCGTTAATACCGGCACGAAAGGCGTACTGCGACAGCACACCATTGGTATCGGTGGCTGTACCCACATACTGACTGCCGTCCCATGTCAGCGTAATGGCATTAGCGCCCGAAAGCTGATTGCGGTACTTCACCGCAAAGCTGGGGATCACGCCATGGCTCATAATGCGATCAATGATGATGTTGTACGCCACCGCCACGTCGTCGCCCGCATAATGGAACAGGTTGGCGCAGGTGGTGTCGTACAGCGTGTAGGGGTACACCGGGCTGCGGTAGCCGCACACGAACTCCCACACCACCGCCTGCGTCGCCAACTGCGCGCAGTCCGGGTGCATATTGAAGCCGTAATTGCCGCCGTAGCCATAGGCCATGGCCAGCGTCACGGCATACCGCTGATTCCACGTCAGGTCGCTCCACGATGTGGAAGAATACTGCAAATTGCCGCTGGCGGAGCGCACCTCCGGCTCCATGCAGTAGGCCGGGACAGTCTCCCCGGTGTCGTTCCGGGTAAAATACTTGAGCTTGTTGCTGGTGTACGGTCCCCACTGGGACACAGGCGTTTTGTCCTCGTGATAGCGATATTCGTTGCCGCTGCTGATCGTGCCTGTGACCGTGGCTGCGTGGGCGGTCACGATGGACAGACCCATGACAATCACCAGCAGACACGCCAACATCAGCATTTTTTGAATGGATTTCTTCATGCTCGTCCTTTCTCCCAACGCAAAAGACCGGCAGCTCACGCTGTCGGTCTTTCGGTCGGGTATTCAGTTGGTTTATCCGTACAGCACCACCACGATGTACTCGTCCGATGCCGCGTCGTAGTGGACGGTGCAGTTGAACCGCGCATACGCGCTGACCGTCTCTGCGCCGTCCATGGCGGCGAGGCAGGCGAAGGTGGCGTCCACGTTACCCTTTACGGCGGCGGTCAGTGCCGCCTGCCCGCCGTTCTCCGCCAGCCATGCCACGCTGTCCGCCGTGCCGGGGAAGAAGCTGGAGTCGGCGGAGGTCATTGTGGTGTCGATGGTCACGCCGTACTGAGCTCTTGCGTACTCGTTGCCCGCCCGGACAGCCTCCGCGATGGAGTAGATGTCCCCGCTGGCGGCGGGCTTCGGCGTGGGCACAGGTTCGGGTTTGGGCGCAGGCGCAGGTTCTTCCTCCTGTTTCTTTGCCGGCTTCTGTGTAGGTGCCGGTGTGGGTGCGGGAGCAGGTTTATCCTCCGGTGCAGGCGTGGGTATTGCCACCTGTTCAGGGGTAGTGGGCGGTGCCGTTTCAGCGGTTGTAGGCTGCTTTTCTGCGGCGTTATCCGCATTCTCTGACGTCTCCGCCCGCTCGACAGGCTGTGGTGCGTCCACACTGTCCTCGGTTTTGCTGTTTTCCTCCACCGTCTGCGATGGCAGTAACGCGGTCACCACTTCTGCCGTATCATCGGCTTCCTGCGCCGAGGTCAGTTCTGTCTTTGCGGAAATCGGTGTCTGTGTCTTGCCCGATGCTTGCGCTGCACAGCCCGCCATGATCGCCATGCAAAGGATCAGAGCCACGCAGAAAATTGTTCGTTTCATTGTAACATCATCCCTTCGTTTTAAGATACCCCCATTATGTGGTCATAAATATCTGCTGTCAAATTTTTGCTCATCTCTCTACGCTCTGCTCCTGTTTCTTTTCCTGCTGCGGCGGCATAAGGCCGCGCTGGATGGCGGCACGCTGCGCGGAGAAGGTCTGCTGAAAATCAGCAATAACACCCATCCTGTCACGTGCTTCCAGTCCATCAAACATTTCCACAAGCCCTACGGGCTTAGGTCTGTCGCAGGGAACGCCATAGCTGCGGCAAAGCATATAGCTGACGCTATCCGCACCCAACGCGCAGGACTCACGGCTGTAATAGGGGAAGTTCCCATGATCATGAATACCCGCATGGACGATCTCGCGGCTCAAGGCGCGAAACGCTGCGCTGTCCGAAATATACCCGCTGACAATGATCTGCTGTTGGCTGGGGTCATACAGTGCGTCCTGCCCACGGGCGTCACCGGTCACAACGGGGACGGGCGACACCGTCAGAAGCTGGTACAGTGCCTTGCTCATGGCGTCGCTGTTGTCCGTAAGCTGATTTTTCACCATTTGACCGCGGCCTGCGGTCTGGGAGATGTCAAACACACGCCCCACCTTGTAGCCGCGATACTGCCGTCCGTCCCTGACGTAGGTATCGCCCACGCGGATCTTCATACCCACCTCCTCCCGCATGACGTTGCGGTTCAGGCTGTTCCACCCCTTAACACTATTGAACACCGTCACCTCCGGGTTCTGCTCCATCGCCAGCAGCACATTGGACGCGCTGAAACGCGGGTTGTCCGCCTGTACATCCAAATAGTGCAGGAATGCGCCGGTACTCTCCGTCACACGCAGTGCGGCGGCGTCATTCATCTCGTTAAGGCTATCGCGCTCATCTGCCTTCCGCTGCTTCCACTCCTCGGTCTGCTGCTCCTTCTGCCGAATCAATTCACTCAAATTTGCCATAATAATCTCCTATCTCTGTTCATGCTCCGGCGCGGCAATGGTTCTTGCCTGCCGCGCCATCTGTTCGGATACCTTCTTCAGCTCCAGCATTTTCGCCCGCACGGATGGCCTATCCATCTCGGTAGACGTTCTGGCACCATTCCCGCGCTCTCTGAAGCTGCTCTCTGACCGAGCGCGGGGATTCGCTTTTTTTGCGGTGTCATCCTCCCGTACCGGCGCAGGATAGCCCATCCGCTCAAAAATGCGGTTGATCTGTCGGGCATCCTTGGCTTTCGCCATAATCTCCACCGTGCCGGTCTTTTCCACGCGGTTGACGATGGGATAGAACAAAACACCGTACCGCTTGCTCTCCATTTGGAAGCCCCGCAGATCCTCCTGCTTGACGGAGAATATGGCCAACTCCTCGCCGTCCTGGATCAGCCGCTTTAGTCCCGTCTTGCCGGACAGCTTAGGGTTGTCCTTGGCTACTGCCACCAGCAGTGCCGCCAGGTTCTTTGCACCCAACCCCGCCAGCTTAACAGCACTCTCCGTGATCTGGATACTCTCCCGCACCACCATATCGGCGGTTTCACCGTTGGTACTCACGCTTTTGCGCCTCCTTTCTCACTTCTTCCCACCGTTCTGCATCGGCTTGCTGCACCTGCCGGGATACCAAAGGCACATCCTCCAGTATCCTGCGGCACAGGGCAAGCTCTTTTCTCTTTTCCCGCAGGGCGGCGGTCTGGCGGTCGATCTCTGCACTGCACTGTGTTTTGTACGCCTCATCTTCTGCATTTCTCCTTTCCCGATATAGTGGTTTTCTCTGCTGCTCACCGTCGTATATCTCCCGCTGGAGGACGGTGATCCGCTGCTCCAAATCCTCCGCCGTGGTCAGGCCGTTCGCCCACAGATACCGAAACTGCCGGTCATAGCGTTCCAGTCGGACGACCTCCTGCCGCATGGAAAAAGGGACACGTCGGAAGTGCTTCTTCCGGTGTGTCCCTCGCAGCAGGTACAGGTATCTGAGATAGAGTGCCTGAAACCCTTTTATCTTCCTTTGTGTCCCTATGGGACGCCTGCCTTTGATGCGATACCGTCTGCCCGTATGCGTAAAGGTATGTGTCGCCAGTGTGCTGCCTTCGCGCTGGGCGGCCAGCCGTCTGCGGATGTCCTGCTCCGTGTATCCGTCGCCCAGGCTATCCAGCCGGATGGCCCGCTTGCCGCCCGGCGGCAGCACGGTCACATATTTGCGGTTGGGGTTATTCTGCACCACATATCCGCGCCGCCGCAAAAGCATCAGAAAGGTATCGTATGTATACGCCTCTCCGATGATGCGGTCAATATCTGCGCGAATGGTGCTACGGATCGTGGGCTTGCCGTTCTGCTCCGCCTTCCATTCAGCGTAGTGCTTTCCTTTGCCCTGCGGCGCGATAGTGGACAGATCGTTCTCCCGGCACAACGCATCTGACTGCGCCCGCACTTCAAAATAATAGCTGCCGGGACTGCTGTGATATTTCTTGCCGTCCACAAACGACACAGAGTTCACCACCACATGATTGTGAAGATGTGCTTTATCCAAGTGCGTACCAATGACCGCCTCATACCGCTTGCCAAACAGCCTCTCGGCAAATTCCACGCCGATACGGTGCGCCTGCTCCGGCGTCACCTCTCCGGGCGTAAAGGATTGGATGAAATGATACCCCACCACGCCGCCCAGCTTGCCAAACCGCTGCTTCGTGGCCTGCATCTCCGCAAAGGCTGTCTCACAACTTTCGCAGTTGATGGCGGACGTAAAGAACAGCTGTTCCGTTTTCTCTGGATTTGCGGCATAAGTAATACCCGTATCCAGCGTAGTCTTTTCTCCGTTGACAGCATAGTTTACCCGCTTATCCAGTCGGTCACGGATGGCGATGATCTTCGTGATGGCCATATCAGAGTTCTTTCACCGCCCGCCAAAGCATTCCCTGCATCGCCTTGATCTGCGCTATCTCATCCATGCGGACAAAACCACTGGCATTGGCCACCTTAGCGATCTGGTTGATGTTTACGGCAACGCCGGACAGCTGGTGCAGCAGCTCCGTCAGCTCGCCGGGCGGACGGGGACGTAATTCCGCGCCCACAATAAGCCTGCGGATCACCGGCTCCATTTTCAGGCCGGTATCCATGGAGAGCTGCTTCAAATGTGCGTACTCTGTGCTGTCCAGCCGCAGAGAGACGCGCTTTGCAATTTCTCTCATGTGTTCTGCTCCTTCCGTTTTTTAATGGGGGTTTTAGGGGGCTTTGCCCCTTAACAAGCGCGTTTTGCTGTCAAAATGCTATGCTTGCCAGGACAGCGGCGCTCTGCGCCGCGTCCTGCAATACCTGCCGAAGAAAGAAATCAGCGGGCTTCGCCGCGCTGCGCGTCACGCCGATACCTCAGCAGATCATTGTAGTCTTTTCCCCGCACCGGAGGTCTGTCAATGACCTCGTATCCTCTCAGCAGTTCCTTCAACACCGCCGCTGCTTTCCGTCCCGGCTCATCATTGTCCAGACACAGCACAATGCGGGTAATATGGGGTGCGGCCTTCAAATACCGCGAAAGCGCCGGTGGCAGCTGCCGATCCTCCTTCCCGACACCGCCCAGCGACAGTGTGTTTGCCTTGCGCCAGTCCCTCCCCCGCTGCTTCAGCAGCGTCAGGTAGGAAAGAGCATCAATGGCGCTTTCAAAAACGCACAGGGTAGGGCTGTCCCCCGGTGTCATCGGCACTGCGAAGGAATACCGCTTGTCGCTGCCGACCACCTCGCCCACAAAACGCTTGTCTTGCAGCGTCCCCCGCTGCATGGCGTAGGCCGGTCTGTCACCGGCAAAGCCTACGAACACGCAGTTGTGATGCTGTGCCGATTCATAGAGCAGGCCGTGTTTGATACAGTGGTTGATGATCTCCGGGTCGATACCGCGCCCACGCAGGTATGAAAAAACACGCCGGTTGTCGGCGTGTCTGGGCGGCAGGGAAAATGATTTTGTCGGGCGGGCTTTCCGGCGCGGCGGTTCTGCCAAAGGTATGCCGCCAGCGCTCAGGATGCGCTGCACAGCATCCGGCAGAGACAGCCTCCGCACAGTGGTCAGATAGTCCAGCGCACTGCTGCCGCCAACACCCCGTGACCACCAATACCATTCCCCGTTGGAGATCTTCAGGCTGTCATGGCTTTTGGTTGCATAAGCATTGCCGCCCACGCTGACCAGTTCATCCGGTTCACAGCACCGCAGATAGGTCAGCAGATCCATCTCACGGGCGCGGGCTAACTGCTCTGGCGGGATAAACGGCATAGGACATCACCTCCTTCCGGGCAAGCAAAAAGCGCAGGCATAATGCCTGCGCTTTTTGCGTCATCTTGCAGCTATTCAGTTGTTACGCATTGGCACGCTGAAGATAAAACTCACTCTCCGCGACGCGGATCACAAAATCATACTCCAGCCTGTTCGCCTTGGACATATTGATATTGTAACGCTTGCTGACCTGCCGCAGATAAGCAAAATATGCTTTATCTTCCTGTGTAAGCGGCGCGACCCACCCTGTCTGGGTGGCGTGATCTTCTATGCGCCGGAGATATTCAAGCTCTTTCTGATCCATTGTCACGCACCTCCATAGTAAAAGTTGACAAAATATCCTCTGCAGCGTCTTCCCATATCACCAAACGATACGGATCGTATGACGCAACCTGCCGTGCGCCAAATTTCTCTATATAGTAACTCAGGAGCTCACTGGTTTTTGCCTTGAATATCAAAACTCCGTCAAATCCTGCATCCAGCGAAATCTGTATGGCGTAAGCAAACAGCGCCTTTGCAATCCCGACGTACTTTTTCGATCCGCCCTCTGAATGGAGAAGATTCGCGTTGCTATGGCGGGCATTTTCAAGGTAGAGGATTTCAACCGCTAAGCCATCCTCGTCCAGCTCATACGACATCAGTCCCAGCAGTTCGTCATTGTCCTTACGGTGTAAAGCGACCTTATTGGGTAATTGTTTCGCATAAGGCGTCGTCCATACGGTTTGCCAATCCCTTGTTGCAATCAAATCTTGCTCTGTCGCAGTCTTTACAACCGTTGGGATTTTCGCGTTGGACGCATACTCTAAAACAAATAGATTCAACATCTCCATTCCCCATTTCATAAGTAGTTTATCACATTTGAGGTCAAAAAACAAGTGCTCTCCTGTATTCAAAGTGCCCGTAGTCCCTACCTCTCCGGCACATCTTTCTTCCGAGCTTTTCTCTCCTTCTCCCTGCGGATCGCATCGTTGGCGCAGCACTCTATGCTGCTGCGGAAATTGTCCATCTCGCTCGTCTCACGTTTTATCCAGTCGTTGTATAACTCTGCCAGCGGATGCTCAAACCGCAGCAGGGCGTTGAGCTGCTGCGGTGTCAGGCCGGTTTCATCCTCAAAAAGCATCAGGAAATTGTCGCGGCAAGCGATCTCATAGGCGTGGGCAATAATATCGTCCGCCGTTTGCTCCCGCAGCTCCGCAAGGAATTGTCGGTTTTCCTCCTGCATCCTCTGATACAGCTTTTCCTCCATCATTTCTTTTGTCATGATACAAACCTCCGTATTTCCGAATGTATAGTGCTATCTCGCCAGCCCCGCCCGCATACGGTGCGCGTAGTTCTCCACGCTGTACCGCCGCATATAGTCGTTTTCCGATGGGGCGGCACTGTCCAGGTCAATGCCCTCCAGCCGGTAATCATCTGGCCGCAGCACTTCCTCCACCGGGATCACGCGGACACGCGCCCTGCTTTTCCACTCGCCGCCGAACACGCCGCCCACGCTGTGAAATCCCCGATCACCGCACACCCACAGCAGCCGCTTGCCTGCTGGTATATTGCCCAAAGGCTGTTTGAGAACGACTACGGAACGCGGCTCTGCGCCAGCCACCCGATAGTAACCGGCCTGCTCCGCCTTCTCGTATGTGCGTATCAGCTTCTCGAATTTCCACTGCGGCTCAATGTAAAGAAAGCTCTCCTGGTATCCCATATCGACCTACCTTTCTAACTCTGTCGTTTTTCTTGTCGGAGACTGCTGGCTATTATCCGGTGCTTCCGTTTCGGCTACGACCTCCGGCTCACGCTTGTCCATATTCAACAGGGCGTTCAGCTCCTCCAGCCGCGCCAGCTTTGTTTGCAGCTCCTCCTCACGCGGAAATGGCTTCAACACCTCCACCTTCGCCGTTTCCAGCTGGTTATGCAGATCACTCAGCTTTTCCCGGCAAGCCTGCTCCTTGAGAGGCAGTGATTCCAGCAGATTATCCATGCGTTGGATATTGCCGAACACATCGGTACCCAGCGTCACCACATGGCGCAGCTGCCCGATCATGGTCAGACGGTACTCCTGTGAAAAGCTGTCAAAGGACAGTTCCAGCGTCAGACCGCGGTAAGAGCCTACCTGCGTCGGCTCCGGCGTCAACATATTTTGGCACATAGCCAGCAGCTCCGCGCCAGCCGCCTTTTTCTCGGTGTAGACCTTACCCGCCAGCGTCATGGGCGAAAATCCGTCCTCATTAGGTGCGGTGTGCGCCTTGACTGCGGCAATATCCGCGCCGTACCCGGCGAGACGTTCCTGCGTCTCCGCGATGGATTTGGGGAACGTTTTGCTGATGGCGTCCTCCATGCTGTATCGCTGGCTAAGGTGGCTGCTTTTCAGCAGCTTCAGCTTCGTCACTTCAATGTCCAAATCCATTTTCTCTTTAATAAGAGGGTTTCCGCTGGCCAGTGCCTTGATCTCCGCATAGGAAAGTGCCTGATCGTCCACGTCCTCAGCAGAGCGCACCGGCGACTTGCTGGTCATGATCTGTGCGATGAATTTCTGTTTTCGCTCCACCAGTTGGTAGAGGTAAGCGTCGAATGTACCCTCGGTGACGTAACTGTAAATGTCCACCTCGGCATTTTCGTTGCCCTGCCGGATGATGCGCCCCTCCCGCTGTTGGAGATCTGCGGGACGCCACGGGCAGTCCAAATGGTGCAATGCCACCAGCTTCTGCTGGCAGTTGGTTCCGGCTCCCATGCGCTGTGTGCTGCCCAGCAGCACCCGCACCTGACCGGCGCGCACCTTGGTGAACAGGTCTTTTTTCTGCGCCTCCGTCTTAGCGTCATGGATATAGGCGATCTCGTTTTCCGGCACGCCCATTTCCACCAGCTTACTGCGGATGTCGTCATAGACACTGAAAATGCCTTCACTCTTTGGCGTGGACAGGTCACAGAAGATCATCTGCGTGGAGTGCTTTTCCGCCGTGCGCCGCCAGATGTCAAATACTGTCTCCGCGCACTTGACCGCTTTGCTCTCCGGGTCGGCGGGCAGCATGGGATTGATGAGCCGCTGGTCTAATGCCAGCTTCCGGCCATCGTTGGTGATCAGCAGCATGTTGTCCACGCTGCTGTCCACCTGCTTGTTGCGTACCTGCTCGGCACGCTCCGCCAGTGACGCTACCATCTCCTTCTGATACTCGGACGGCTTCAGGGCGATGTTGTGGTAGTGTGCCTCCGGCACAGGCAGGTTCAGCATATCCGCCGTTTGGATGTCCGCCACATTTTTGAATACGGAGATCAGCTCCGGCAGGTTGTTGAACTTGGAAAAGCAGGTCTTGGCACGGTAGCCCGTCCCCTCCGGGGCAAGCTCGATAGCCGTGACCGTTTCACCGTAGTTGGCAGCCCATGCGTCAAAATGCTGGAAGCCCTGCTCCTGCAATGCTCCCATTTGCAAGTACCTCTGGATGGTGTATAGCTCCACCATGCTGTTAGAGATAGGCGTACCGGTGGCGAACACCACACCCCGTCCGCCTGTAATCTCGTCCAAGTACCGGCACTTCATGAAAAGGTCGCTGGATTTCTGCGCCTCGGTCTGTGCAATACCGCTGACATTCCGCATTTTGGTATAGAGAAACAGATTTTTATAGTAGTGGCTCTCGTCGATGAACAGACGGTCAACGCCCAGTTCCTCAAATGTGACCACATCATCCTTCCGGCTCTGGTCGTTCAGCTTGTCCAGCTTATTCTGCAAGCCCTTGCGGGTCTTTTCCATCTGCTTGATGGTGAAGTTCTCCGCCTTGTCTGCCTTCGCCTCTCGGATGCCCAGGATGATCTCATCCATCTGCTGCTCCAAAATAGCCCGCTGCCGCTGGATACTGACGGGTATCTTCTCGAACTGACTGTGCCCGATGATGACGGCATCGTAGTCGCCGGTAGCGATGCGCCCGCAGAACTTCTTGCGATTTTTTGTCTCAAAATCCTTTTTCGTGGCCACCAGCACATTGGCGGCAGGATAGAGCTGCAAGAACTCGCTGGCCCACTGCTCGGTCAGATGGTTCGGTACCACAAAGAGAGATTTCTGACACAGACCCAGCCGCTTGGATTCCATCGCCGCCGCCACCATCTCGAACGTCTTCCCTGCCCCCACTACGTGTGCAAGCAGGGTGTTGCCGCCATAGAGGATGTGGGCGATGGCGTTCACCTGATGCTTCCGCAGGGTGATCTCCGGATTCATGCCGGAAAAGTTGATGTGGCTGCCGTCGTATTCACGGGGTCGGTTGCTGTTGAACAGAATGTTGTACGCCTTGCAGATCTTCTCCCGCCGTTCCGGGTCTTTCCATATCCACTCAGAAAACGCCTCCTTCAGCAGCTCCTGCTTACCCTGTGCAATGGCTGTTTCCTTTTTGTTGAGCACCGCCACACGCCGTCCGTCCGGGTCGTACTGGTAATCGAAAATACGGACATCCTTTAAGTTCAGACTGCTCTCGATGATGTCGTAGGCACTGGCCCGCGACGTACCATAGGTGCTGTACGCCTTGACATTATAGCTGTCCTTGCTCTTGCCCTCGATGCGCCACTCGCCGGTGATTCGGGAGTAATGCACCTTAATGTCCCACCGTGCGCGGCGGGATGTGTCCAGCGTCTCAAAGATAAACTGCCGAATATACGCCGGATCCAGCCATGTGGCACCCAGCTTCACAGAAATCTCACTGGCGGTCAAGTCCACGGGCTGCACCTTCTCCAATGCCTCCACATTGGGAAGGTACTGCGGCTCCGTTTCCGCCTTTGCCCGCACCTCTGCCAGCTTCCGCCGCACGTTGCCGGACAGATACTCGTCGGCGGGCAGGTATTTCTCGCCGCCCCTTTCCCCGTAATCAGGGTTCAGAAAGACGACGCCCTGCAAGTCCGCGAACAGGGTATCCTCGTCCTTGCCGGTGAGCTGCCCCATATACGTCATATCTACGCGGGCTTTCTCCCCGATGGACAGTGCCAGTGCCTCCACCGCCGTATCTACTCTTTCGGCAGGCCGGTGGCTGCGGATGGTGCGTTTGGTGAACAGGTCGGCTTTCCGCTTCAGGCCGCCCTCCTCATCCAGCACCTCCAGCGAACACAGCAGGAAATAGGAACTATCCTGATCAAAGGCGATGGCGTTGCCTCGTGAGTTGATAAGCCCGTAGTCGTGGGTAAAGCGGTCATAGAGGTCGTTCAGCTTTGCTTGCTGCTGGCGTATCATGCCATCCGGATAGTCCTCTGTCTGATACTCCAGCAGCGTCCGCACACAATCCCGCAGGCCGATCATACCGCGGATGCGGCTCTCGGCGGTCTTGGACACCTCCACCGGATTCATGCGGCTGTCCTCGCGGTAATAGAGCTTGTCATTCACCAGCGTATAGGAGAAATTACGAACGGTGGGGTCTGCCGCGATGGACTGATCCTCGCCCTCCAGCTCCTCTTCGCGCTCATAGGTGGTGATCTCGCCGTGGATATTCTGCACAGCGTTGGCAAGGAGACTGTCCAGCGGCTGCTCCGGAAAGGGTACACAGGTGGGCTCCGGGCCATACGGTCCCGATACCATTTTCATCTCACCCAGCACCATATCCGGGTGGTCGATGAAATAACGGTTCATGGTGATACCGTCGTCATTCGTCCCCAACTGCACCCACTCTGGCTCAATGTCCACCATGCGGTCACGTTTTTGCAGGAACAGGATGTCCGATACCACCTCCGTACCCGCTGCCGCCTTGAAGGTATCGTTGGGCAGACGGATCACTCCCAGCAGCTCCGCCCGCTGGGCAATGTACTTCCGCACGTTAGAGGTGCGTTTGTCCATGGTGTAGCTGGAGGTAACGAACGTCACCACGCCGCCCGGCCTCACCTTATCCAGCGTCTTGGCAAAGAAATACTCATGGATAGACAGATTCAGCCGGTCATAGCGGCGATCCTGCACCTTGAACTGGCCAAAGGGAACGTTGCCCACAGCCACGTCAAAGAAGTTGTCGGGGAAGTTCATCTTTTCATAGCCGCGAACGGAAATACTGCTGCGTGGGTACAACTGACGGGCGATGCGTCCTGAAACGTCATCCAGCTCCACGCCGTAGACCTTGCTCTCCGCCATGCCCTCCGGCAGCATACCGAGGAAATGACCGACGCCGCAGGCAGGCTCCAGCACGTTGCCCTGCCGGAAGCCCATCTGCCCCAGCGCGGCGTAGATGCTGCGGATCACCACAGGCGGCGTATAGAAGGCGGTCAGCGTGGATTCCCGCGCCGCGGCATATTCCGTTTCGGACAGCAGCCCCTTTAGTTCCTCATACCGGCTGTGCTTGGGGTCGAAGCAGTCCGCCAGACCGCCCCAACCAACATACTTGGCCAAAACCTCCTGCTCCTCTGCTGTGGCGAGGCGGTTCTCCGCCTCCAACTGCTTTAAGAGCCGGATGGCCGCCACATTGTTGGCATAGCGCTGGCTGGGCGGTGCTGCGCCCAAGCCGTCGTCGGTGATGCGGTAGTTGACGCCGCCCGCGAACAGCGGGGCATCTGCCTCCAGCCTCTCTTTTTTTCTCGGCAGGTGAGGGACAGGCGGCATCGCCGCCTGTCCCTGCGGTGCTTTCTCCTCTCTCTGCTGCACCTGCGGCAGCAGAGATATTTCTTGCTCCTGTGCCGGTTCCTCCGTGACCCCCACTTCCCCGGTGGGGATTATGGGTGTCGCTTCCTGCTCCGCTTGCCGTAATCCACTGTCGTGCCGATGGTTAAACAGGCTGAACGTGCCGTCAACGTATTCCGAAAGCTGTTCCCTCGCCTGCTGGCAGGAATCATAGTGCCGGTCTCCCTCGTCCATGCCATCCAGATAGACAGTCAGGGCTTCCAGCATTTCCGCCGCTTTCACCTTATCTGCCAACTGCTCCTCAATGACGGGAACGGCGTCATAGTAATCCGCGCCCTTGGGGTACGGTCTCGGCACATCGTCCGATGCGTCGGAAAAGCCGAAATACACTGTCCGCGCCAACTGCCGCCGTTCATATTGCGGAATTGCGGCAATGGCATCCTCGCCGGGGAAACGCTTCTGCGCGATGAGCCTTTCATACTCCTTGACCACATTGGGAATGCTCAGCTTGACTTCATCATACTGTTTCCCGGCATATTCCCGCTGATAGGTCAGTCCCTTATAGGTTTTCGTATAGTCATATCCATCGCGCCCGCCGCCGCTGTACTCACCAAAACGGCTTTTGATGAATTTCTGCTGCTCCTCCTTCGTGTGGGGATAGCAGAAAAAGGCATACACGTCCAAGCGGCTGTCCACAGACTCCGCCAGGAAGAACTGGTCTATCTCATCCTGTGTGATGAACATTTTGCACCGGCGCAGGAAATCCGGCTGCGCGATAAAGCTGCGCTCCGGCAGATCAATTCCGTCCAGCACCACGCCGATTCGGTGTGTATTATACTCAGACAGCCGAAAGCGCATGATGCTACGGTTCTGCTCGTATGCGCGGAGGAAATCGTGGTATTCCTCTGCCAGTACCGCAAGGCCGCCCTCACTCTTGGCAAAGGCCACCATATCCTCGTCCAGCTCCGGATAGCCCTTGCGCTGGTCGTGGATGGCCAGCGTCTGAGGGAACAAACCCTGTGCGCGGCCCTCTTGGGCCAAATCGCGGGCGGTCATCAGCAGGGCGTCACCCATCTCAAGCAGCACCTTGTCCTGCGCCTGCTCCAGCTCTGCCGCCGAAAGATACGTTCCCGCCTCCAGCAACTCCAATATTCGCACCGACGCCTGCTCCCACGTCACCGTGGTGCGGCTGTGGCCGGTGCGGATGCTGTCGCCCTGCGCCAGATGGATACCGTCCTCCATGAACCACACGGCATATTTCTTGCCCTCATATTCAATGCCGCGCCCGTTCTCCGCGCCGAATTCACGGCGCAGGAAAGCAATACATTCCGCTTCCGGACGCTGGCGCATATAGAACACCGCGATCCGCTCCGCGCTGCCGCGGCTGTTGCCTGCCGTATACAGCGTCTGGTCGATAACCGCCTGCGGCACCGTGCGGGTGGGAAACAGCTCACCCGTTCGCTGCGTCTCCGGCACTTCATAGACCGCCGTGCCGCCGCCCATGCCAAAGAGGGACATTTGCTCCGCCATCACCGGCGCGTTCTGCAAGCCCAGCTTGATCTTATACTCGCCCCGCTCGATAAGGCCCTCGGTCATTTCCGTGACCACGCCCCATGAAAAAACGGACTCTGCCGTGCGGGAGAGATAGCTGCCCTCCCACATCAGGAGCCCGTCCTGCTGGGCGTGGTAGCCCACCCGGACTTTGTCCGTACCGGCCAGCACCTCCACCCATATATCGTTGTAGCTGTTTTTCAGAAATTCCGTGCGGGCGGTAATATCCCTGTTGGCTTGGAAATACGCGAATATCTCCTGCCGTGTATGCTTGCGCCCGCCATCGTCCAACAGTATCGCTTCAATGAGGTGTGCATCCAAAAACGTCGGAAGCTCTGCCTCTCTATCGTGCTCTGCGGTATAGGTTGAGGCCTGTGCCTGCGCCTTTTCGTCCGGATAGTCCCCATAAACGCGAAGGCACACGTTCGCATCGGCATCATAAACAGCGGCACCATCATAGGCAAAGCCATCTGCTTCCATCGTTCCGGCCACATAGCCCTGCGCCGCAGCCTCTGCTTCTTCCAACGTAGGATAGTCCAGCTTATCATCAAAGCCGTTTTCAAAGTGATGATAGGTGGCAACATGATATAAATTCGCTCTGTTATCAGCAAGGGCGGGAAGTGCATCACTTCCCGCCCTTGCCGGTTCTTCACTTATTAGCTGTAGATCAGATCGTTCAGCACCGTTTCCTCCGCGCTGTGCTTCAGGTTGTTCATCAGCCCCGTCCAACGCTGGGGATCGGCGGCTTTCAGTTCCTCCGTCACGCCCTCGTTCTGCGCCATCTGCGCCACCAGCCGCGTCACCATCTTCTCCGCCGCCGTCTCGATCTCCGCCAGATGTGCCGCCAACTGACCGCTGGTCTTGAGATTCGTATACAGCACCCTGCGGTGCTTCTTGATGTACTGCCTCCGCAGCTCCGCATACTTGCCCAGGTGCGTCTCCGGCTCTTGGGGCAGCAGCAGGTTCGGCAGGCGAAAGCCCTCCTGCATCCTGTAGGTCACTTCCATGTTCTGCGCTCCTTTCTTTCTCGGCGTTATTTTGCTCTTTGACAGCATCATAGCTGATTTGTGCATCCTTTGCAAAAAATTGCTCCCGCCGTGCCTGCATCACCGTGCGGCTGATCTCCCGCAGGCCCATCTCCGCAATATCGCTGGTGGCGATACCCAGTGCATTGATCGTTGTGGGGGTATCAAAGGAATAGATACCCTCAAAATCCTCCGGCAGTATGTAGGCTGCGGCAGGCAGAGAAAGCCGGGTCAGCAGCATATAGGCAACGCTGCTTTGCAGCGCCCGCCTGTATGTGACCTCTACATTCAGTGCATCCAGTTCCTCCAGCATACTGCCGCCGCGACAATCCAGCAGATCCCGCAGATAGTCCTGCATATTATCCGCCACAGCGTTGCGGCTGGCGGACAGTATGGCGTCCGGCAAATTATCCTTTTCGGCCAGTGTACCAAAGGTGGCCTCCAGCGTCTCGATGACCGGCTCCGTGTAGGCCGGTTCCATCGACCAGATGGGAACGGACCGCGAGATGCGTGTGGCATGGGTGTCCGTGATGTCAAAGTAGTGCTTCAGACGCCCTTTGCCGTGGGCTTCGTCCATGACAGCAATGCCGGTAGCTCCGGCATTGACCCACCGGCCAAACTGCCGATTCCACTTTTCCAGCTCCAGCACCGCCGTGGCGTTGGGACGCTGGGCATAGATCAGGACTTGCTCGTCGAACGGACATTTATAGTTATAGCAGGCTGAGCGCAAAAAGCCCGTCCAGCTCTCATAATCGCCGGTCAGCTTTGTCAGTGTGCGGCTATATAACTCCGTGATAAATTGAAATTTACTTGCCAAGGCATTGCCTCCTTCCTCAAAAATGTTGGGAGTATTAAATCTCGATTACCGTGCTTCGCCCCGTTCTTTCAGCTTTTGCAGTCCCTTCAAGAAGCTCGGCACTTCCTGAAAGCCCACAGCATCCACATAGTAAGCATTTCTCTTGCTGCCGCGCTTGACCACGATCACATCACTCTCAGATAGAGAGCGCATTCGCTGGCAGAAAGGCCGCGTGTCCGCATTGTGCTTTTGGTATAGCTTATCCAGCGTCATGTTGGGAGCCATCACCCCGGCAAAGGCTTTGCGGTAATGGGCAGCACGCAGTTTTCCCTTGGCATGCTCATAACGCATAAAGGCGTAGTCCACCTTACCCACGTTGTCGATCTGATATATCTCATAGCAGCCCGCGTCCGCAGGCAATTGCTTTGGATCAAGCGGTTCATACACCGTGCCTGTCCGCTGCGCTACCTCCGCAAACTCACAAATATGATAGACCTCGCTGCCGATCAGCGTATGGTAGTCGTCGATATAGGTGCAGGACCGTATCACGCTGCTGCCATCCATCCTCTTTATGACGATGCTGGCCCCGTCCGGAATATAGAACAGCGTATTGTACGCCGCATCAATAAAGCGAATCCGGCGTTTGCTCTTATCCGGCTCCGGAAAGGCGATAACGCCCATGATATTTACCGGCTCACGGTCTGTCATCTTTCTTCACCTCGCTCTTTTTTCTGTGCAGTACGGTGCTGCTCGTACTCTTCCGCTTTTTCTTTGGCCCAATCAGGCAGCTTTTCACGGTCGGCGATACCGAGAATATCCGTTCTGTCCCACCGGCATCTTTTGCCGGAAAACAGGTCTTCAAAATAAACTGCACGTCCACGGGAGCCGGGAGAACAGCCAAAACCACCCAGCGCATACCCAAGCTGGCAGTCCGCAGTGCGATACTCCGGTGCAAGGCTGGCAGGGCGGATGATCACCAGTTTTCCTTCCAAGGATTCATCCGAGCATGGCAGGCAATATTCCCGCCCTAAAACAGTTACAGGCATTGCACGCTCCGCCTGAAATGCCCTCACCTTCTCTGTCTGCTCCCGCAAGCGCTGCAAGAACACGTCCATAATCTCAACGTAGCTTTTGCTGCCGATAGCCTCTGAAAAGCGCTCATTGCCCAAAAAGTCATAATCCTGATAGCAGGTCATATAGGTGGTGTCTGTCGGATTATATCCGATCAGCATCGTCATGCCGCCCATACGAATGGACTGTATGATTTCATAGTCACCGGCTCTGCGGGGGGTTGAAGCCTTCTGCTCTCTGTACCCAAGCTGTTCAGCTTTGTCACGCAGTATAAGGCCCTTGAGATACGCACCTTGTTCAGGCTGCTGCTCAAACCATTCCCGCGCCTCACCGTCGCCAAGGGAAAATTGAAGGGTAAACCGTTTGATCCTGCTGCGGTATTCATCATTTTTTGATTTCCGCTTCTGATAGTTCGTCACCGTTCTTCACCACGTTCCTTTTTCCTGCCCTTCCGTTCCTTTTGCAGTTCCGCCAAGGAACGCGCCGGTTTCCCATCAAAGGACACGAGAATATTGGAGGGCGGCGTCCCTCTCAGCATACTTTCAACCGACTCATCCTCATGCACTATCTGTTTCTTTTCCATTTCGTTCTCCTTTTCCGCGCACAAAAAAACAGAGATCTGTGCATCCTCTGCCGCAAATCTCTGTTCCAGTCTTTCTACTGTCCAGGCCTTTTTGAATTGTCCCAAAGGGTTATGTCCGAACTGCTCAATGGCCCGCTGATCCATCTCCCGCAGCTTTTGCCACAGTTCCGGATGATGGTGCCGCAGCTTGCGCAGTTCATCTATCCGCTGAAGCGGACAGCACCAGCAGGAACAGCGGTGATATATCTCATAAAGGCCACCCCAATCATACCCACGGTCATGGCATATTTTCAAAGCCTCCGCTTCTGTAATGTCCCAATCCACCAGCGGGTATTGTTCATTTTTGATGCGCTTCGGCTCGTCTGCCGCGATACCGACATAGTGGAGCGCCTGATACGCACCCTTGAGCCGGTTGACCTCTTTGTTGATAAGATGCGTCTTGAGCTGACCGGTACACCATCGGACTTTGACCCCGGGCCAGCCGTTGCCGTAAAGCGAAACGCCCAGCTTTCCCCTGTTCTCGATAGAGGATGGCTTTTGCTTTTTCTCCTCAAACATCAGGTATTCAAAGCCTTTGGGATGGCGGAGCGTTGTCAGATGGATGCCGCGCTCATGGTAAAGATGCTCGTCCAGCTTTGCCAAATGTGCATACATCTCTGGAAACTCCATGCCGGTATCTGCTGTCAGCACCATGTCGATGGGCATCCCCCGTTCCAGCATGAGCAGCAGCATGGCGGTGCTGTCCTTGCCGCCCGAAAGGGATACCGCATGAAATATCTGCTTATCGAATCAAATCACCTCGTTCTATTTTTCCGCAAGCAGTTATACTTATCTTTCCGGCTCCGTCTGCCTTTTCGCCTGATGCCGGTCATTTTCTTGCCGTTCTCTGTGAGCCTTTTCAAACGGCTCCCGCTGGTAGCAGTAACAGTAGAACTGGTAATCACCCTTGACCGGCGTGCAGCGAAGCATATACACAAACTGCTTTGTTTTTACCATGAAAGCGCATGACGGAAGCAGCGTCCCTTTGATGGCACAGCTTCTCCCGTAGCGGTCGCAGCAGCGTTTCATGGTATCAAAATCCCGCAGTGGAGAATCCGGCTGCTCCCGCAGCCAGTTCACAGCGCGGTCAATATCCGCTTTGAACTTCGGCGTATTCAGCACATCGTTCTGATGGGGCCACCACGTCGTGAAAAACTGCTTTCCGCTGCCAAAATCGCCCCGCAGATGTCCGACACAGCCCACAGCCTTATCCTGCTCCTCACTATGGGAAAAGTAGAGGTCATGCAGCGATTCATCATTGACGCTGTAAAAGTCGATGACGTCCTTTTTGCTGGCGGGGTATTTTTCCCGAAACTCCGCAAGGGTGCGACAGCTACCGTCCCGAAAGGAAAGACTGCCGTTCTCCAAAGGAATCCAGCCCTCAACCGGAAGCTGGAACGGCTCACGGGTCAGAACGCTGCCATAGTAGTTGACCACGATGCTCCGTGACAGTGTTATCGGTTCGCCCCAGTCCTCGTCGGCGTGGCGCAGCTCATAACGGTACACGCCCTCCGGCACAGTCGTTCTGTCAAGGCGGCACTCCGTAAACAGGGCAGGCTTTCCCAAAATTGTGACCTCCTGATAGGTCGCTTGCTTCGCGTCATAGCTCACCTTTCTTCACCTCGTTCCTTTTTCAGCGCGGTACGGCTTTGCTCCCGTTGTACTCGCCGCTCTTTTTGTTCCTGATACTCGCTGCCTGCCCGTTCGCAGAAATCCTCGATCATCGCCGCACGGTCTGCGCCGTAATGTCCCCAGAAGAAGTTAGGCGGCCCATCCCCGTCGTTCTTGCAGTTGCGCTGCCAGGTAACGAACGGTGCAGGCGCTTTCGGGTGTTCACCCAAAGCAAATTCGGCGTTTCCCACGCGCACCCGTGCCGTGATCTTATAGTCCGCATTGATGATCTCTCCAATGACGTAGCTGCCGCTTTCCAGTTCTAAGGTGTAGCTGCCGTTCTGTGCCTGCTGCGCTTTCACCGGCATGGCAGGTACACCGCAGACCAAATCCGGCTGCATGACGAACTGTGACCTCACGCCCAACAGTTCCTTCGGAAGTGCCGATACCGACAGATACATTTTCGCTTCCCCCAAAATCTCATACCGCAGCAGAAAATCGTCCACCGGATAGTAGATGCTCATAATCGGGTCTTTGACATGGCCCTTCGCCATCATCGCGTTCCTATATCTGGCATTGTCCAAATACCACTGCGGGTCTGCTCCCGGCGTATGCCAACCGAACATGGAACCGGCACTCATGGCAGCTGCCTGTATGTCAGAAATGCCCCGCTGCCGATTATGCTCTCGAGCGATGTTCTGATTTTCCTCCCGCTTTCCGGTGTCCCAGTCGGAGGCGTAGTAGCCACGCTCACCTCTCTTGAGAATGATGAGCTGCCCCGAAGAGGGCAGCGTGGATAAGCAGAAATCGGGCAATTCATTCCTTCGCATAACCAACCTCCTCACCGCGCCTGCTCCTGCTGTCTGCGGCGATGCCAGCCCTCCAGCAGCTTGATGATGACCTCCTCCATCTGCTTGGGTGTATAGTTAGCGGGAAAATACTTTTGCAGCCGGTCGTTCCGCAGCGTCACTTTCCGCTCCAGCGGCTTTTCCTCCCGCATAATGAGGTCGATGATGTTGTTCTCCAGCTTTCCCTCCGCGCTGATCTGCTTGAGCCGCTGGGCCTGATCCACGGAGGGCGATACCTCGTCCCGCTCCATGAGGAACTGGAGGTAGGTCTGTTCTTTCTCGGTCAGGTGGGAGATGTAGTCGGCTGCCGGAACGAATTTCAGCTTTCCGGTATCTACCGCCTCCATCAGCGGCGGAATCAGGTTTGTCAGGCGGATATAGCGTTGGATTTGCATTCGGCTCTCATTTACTTGTTCCGCCAAAATCTCCACAGAAAAGCGTCCTTCAAAATTCTGCCCAACTTGGGCAGAATTTTTTGCTGGACGCCCTGCGGTTCTCCTCATGGCGTCCAGCTTTAGCTTGTATGCCTTTGCTTTCTCGCTGGGCAGCAGGTTTTCCCGGTTGATGTTGTAGTCCACCACCAGAATGTCCGCGTCCTCGTCACTGTAATTGCGCACGATGACCGGACGGGTATCCAGTCCCACCACCTTGGCGCAGTAATCGCGCCGATGGCCGGATATGATCTCATACCCGCCCTCGCTGCGGGGACGGACGATCAGCGGCTCGGCAATGCCGGTGCGCTCGATACTGTCCATCAGCCGCACCAGATCGGCGCTGGGCCGGTCTACGGAGTACGGCTGCCGCGCATAGGGGAACACCTGCTCCGCCGGCACGATCTGTACCCGCTCCTGCTGGTCGGTCTCCCGCTCCGCGTCTGTCTTAAAAAGATCATCGTACCGGGTCAGCTCTATGCCGTTTAATTTGCGGGCCAAGCTGCAACACCTCCTTCGTCAGTGCGGCATACGCCTGTGCCGCTTTCCCCTCTGGGTCATGCTCATAAATGCTGGTTCCTGTGACGCTGATCTCCGCCACGCGGATAGAACGGGGTATCTCGCTGGCGAATACCCGGCTGCCGTAGTTCCTGCGTAGCTGCTCACTGACCTCCCTGGCCAGCGTAGTACGACTGTCCATCATGGTCAGCAGGATACCGTCCACCGTCAGATGGGGATTGATCTGCCGCTTGACGCGGGCGATGGTACGTAGGAGCTGTTCCAGCCCCTTGGCAGCCAGATACTGTCCCTGCACCGGAATGATAACGCTGTCCGCCGCGGTCAGTGCATTGATGGTCAACATCCCCAGCGAGGGCATACAGTCGATGATGGCGTAGTCATAGGCCGGTGCCACCGTGGACAGATACTGCCGCAGCACCGTTTCCCGGCTCATGATGTTCACCAGTGTCACCTCCAGTCCTGACAGCTCGATGTTGGCAGGGACAAGATCGACGCCGGACGCATGGTGCAGGATCCCCTCGCCGGGTGCGATGGGGTTCTCATTGACGGTCTTGGTCATCAGGTCGGCCAGTGTAGGGGAAAGCTCATCCGGCTGCCGCCAGCCCAGCATTTGGGTGAGATTTCCCTGGGCGTCGGCGTCCACCAACAGGACTTTCTTACCCTGCTGGGCAAGGCCGACACCCAAGCTGGCGGCTGTGGTGGTTTTCCCCACGCCGCCCTTCTGATTTGCCAGTGCGATGGTTTTCAAAAGCACACCTCCATTTCGTGCAACAAAAAAAGAGCCTTCCGGCTCTTGCTCTGACAGTATTCCGTTCTACCCGCTCCCGCCGCTGAGATCATGACCCACCATCAGGGCATAGTGGTTATCCATAGTCAACGGCGCGTTATACAGCGCGGTCAGCAGATATGGCTTCACATGGCGCACGTCGGTAGTATTTTCCCTGATCCGATCCAGTACATACAGCAGATGCGCGCCGGTCAGCTTCAGCAGCCTTGAACGCACTACCTCCGCTGGCAGCTCCTCTCCCGCCACGCGGATGGTGGGCTTTGTGGAACACACGGTATCCAGCATCAGCCCCACCAGTTCATCCAGCCGACCGCGGTCAACTTCGGTGTAACCAACGAGATAATCGTAGTCCACATTGGTCATGATCTGCTCTCGGTATGTCTCCCGTCGCTCCATTCCGCTCTCCTGTATAGGCTTTCCCTTATGAGGAAAGGAAGGGAAGGACTTAGTAGAATCCGTACTTAATATTTCTTTACTTTGTTCTTGTATATTTAATTGCGCGGGATTTTCCTGTTCAGGTTTTCCCAAGACAGGTTTTACCTGTTCAGGAAAAGCCCGTTTAGGTGCGTCACCGGCATTTTCCACCTGAACGGGATTTTCCCGTTTAGGTGCTTCCGGCTCTCTGGGCTGCTCCAAAATGGTATATTCGATGCCGCCCAGCGTACCGTCTGCGTGGCGTTCCCGCGCCCGCACAATGTACCCAGCGCCCTCCAGCTCCCGCACCGTGGCACAGATGCTGTCCACACCGTCCTTACAGATGTAGGCCAGCCCCCTGGTGGTGTAGTCCCAATCCTCCGGCAGCGACAGCATCAGGGACAACAGGCCCTTTGCCTTCAGCGACAGGGACTTGTCCCGCAGATGGTAATTTGACATGACGGTATAGTTCCGCGTTTTCTCCACCCTGAATACAGCCATGGGCGTTCCTCCTCCCTTATTTATTTTTGCATAGGAAAAGAGACGGTTCACACCGTCTCTTTTTCCTTCCTGTTTTATAGTGCTTGTCCCCTATGCCAATAGGAGGTACGTCTGATACGCAATATCCAGATGCCGGTTGTAGCTGTCTACTCTCAGGCTGCCGGACAGCAGTTGTCCCGCATTTGGTGGTGCAACACTTAGGGAAGATGTACGCCACCAATCCTCCGTCGAGTTTTCTTCCGCCTTGTATTTTTCCGCGTTCCGGCTTCCCGATTGGCATTTTGGACTACATCTTTTTGATGATGTGGGCCACCAGGCGCAGATTGTGCTCCACCAGTATATTCCGGGCCTCCAAATCTCCGGCGGCACAGCGCTCCAGGCACTCCCTCTCCCGGGCAGCAGACAGGGGCTTGGGGAAGGACCCGGCGGTACCGGTCAGGTGCAGGGACAAAAACAGGCTGTTGCACAGCAGCAACAGTGCAGCAGACAGCATACGCATCGCTCCTTTCACAACACCCTATGCCCTATGGGAATGTCCCTATACAAAAAGAACACGGACGGCGCTGCCGTCCGTGTTACAGTTCCTCCTCCGGAAGGACCTCACCCTCCTCGCCATTGCCGAAGGCAATGGCCGTCCTGCCGTATTTTTGGCGGATAGCGTCCACGGCCTCCTCCAGCTGCTCCTGCCGCTGACCGCAGGCCTGAGCGGTACTGTCCAGCAGATCCAACTGTTGGAAAGCACTGCACGTCTCGGTGACGTACAGCGCCGTTACGGTCATGGAGCGAAGGCGGGCAGGCGGCTTCCACAGCTGCCGGGCCAGGTCCGCAGCCGCACGGTAAATATCCCGGACCAGATGGGTGGGCGCATCCAAGCGGGTCTGGCGGCTGAATGTTTTGAACGATACGTCTTTCAGCGTCACGCTGACGCCGCCGGCATACAGGCCGTGGCGGCGCAGGCGGGCGGCCACACTGTCGCACAGAGGCATCAAGCCGGCGCAGATCTGTTCCCAGCGCACCAGGTCATCGGGGAAGGTAGTGCCGTTGCCCACGGACTTGACCGGATCGGCGGCGTGGCGGGGCTTGACGGGACTTTTGTCAAGACCGTTGGCGTATTCCCACAGCTGGCGCCCCATCTTTCCCAGCAGCTGCTCGGGCATGGCGGGATCGCAGGCGGCCAACTGACCGATGGTCTCTACGCCGTATTTTTTCAGGGTCTGGGTGGCGGCCCGGCCGGCGTACAACAGGTTGCCCAGCGGCTGCGGCCAAACGATATTTTGCCACCTGTCTATCGGAATGACCGTTGTAGCGTCCGGTTTTTTCATATCGCTGCCCAGCTTGGCAAACACTTTATTGAACGAAACTCCCACAGAAATCGTTAATCCAGTCTCATTTTTGACTGTTTTTCGAATTTTATTGGCCAGTTTTTCCGCGTCGCCGCCGAAGAGGTGGAGGCTGCCGGTGACATCCAGCCAGCTCTCGTCGATGCCGAAGGGCTCGATCAGGTCGGTGAAGCGCTCGTAGATGTCGTTGACGCGGACGGACCACATTTTATACAGGTCGTGATGGGGCGGCAGAAGCACGAGGCCGGGGCACTTCTTTTTGGCCTGCCAGACCGTCTCAGCCGTTTGTATTCCGTACTTTTTGGCGGGTTCGTTCTTGGCCAGAATGATGCCGTGGCGGGTCTTCGGGTCGCCGCAGACGGCCACCGGGACCTCCCACAAAGCGGGCTTGTCCAGCAGCTCCACAGAGGCGTAAAAGCTGTTCAGATCACAGTGCAGTATGATGCGCTCTCCCATGCTTTTCACCTCCCGGCACAGCAAATTTCTTTGGCAGTATATGATACAATGTCTGTACCTTTTCTATACTTTCTTCATACTTTTTATGTGCTCCTCATGCGCCTTTTCATGCACCTTTTATGCGCTGTTGGGTCAGGTTCTCTTTCCCTTCCTTCCAGCCCCCCTTTTCGGGGCAGAAAACGAAGGATCGGACGATCATCTTCATGTGCGCCCCCTGCACAGGGGGCGCACACAGGTGGCTGTTCAATAGCCGATCCGACGGTCCACCAGACGCAGGGGCTTCTCACCCCGACCGTAGCGCTCCAGGTCCTCACAGAAAAGCTGCACGTTTCGATCGCGGGTGTAGCCCAGGCTCATCTGACCGGAGATGTGGGGGGTGATGAGCAGGTTCTTCGCCGTCCAGGCCGGGTCGCCGGCGGGGATGGGCTCCTGCTCAAACACATCCAGAGCCGCGCCGGCGAGACGGTCGTGGTTCAGGGCGTCCAGAAGGGCGGCCTGGTCGATGGCGCTGCCGCGGCCCACGTTGACCACATAGGCGGTCTTCGGCAGCAGGGCGAGGCGCGCCGCGGAGAGAAACCCCTTCGTCTCGCCGGTGGCGGGCAGGGCCAGGGCCAGGATATCCGTATCCGGCAGGAGGGCGTCCAGCTCGTCGTTGGTATGGATCTCGTCAAAGGCGGGGTCGGCGGCCTTTTTGGTGCGGCGGACACCGCGGAC
>ERZ791919.576-NODE-576-length-39508-cov-6.238841_pt1 | contig 39508 bp, 29 predicted proteins | sample MGYA00510137_ERZ791919 | MGnify/ENA primary metagenome ERZ791919 (study PRJEB30046, sample SAMN00792059) | human gut metagenome | study: EMG produced TPA metagenomics assembly of the A metagenome-wide association study of gut microbiota in type 2...
GGCGGCAGGAGCGGGAGCTGCTGCGGGGGCAGCGGGTGCGGCTGCAGCAACGGGAGCTGCGGGAGCGGCGTCGGTAACAGCGGTGATAACGGCGTCGGTCTCCTCGACCTCAACCTCATAGTTTTTGCCGTTTAATGTAACAACATATTTCATGATGATCGTTCCTTTCAGGTGTTGGCGGCGAGCCGCATCAGTCTTTCTTCTTTATGGATTTGAACAGCAGCCTGTTGAGCGGGATGCCGCTCTCGTCGCTGACTATAGCCATGATAACCGCGGCGGTCGGCTCGTCAACGCCGTCAAGTTCGAGCGTGCCCTGCGACTGAGTGCCGGGCAGAGGAGTTCCGGCAGCAGCGCTCTGCTGCACGGGTGCGGGTTCATCGGAAGCAGCATTCTTCTTGCCCTTCTTGCCTGCAAGATTCTCGCCGAGTCTGACGACGCGGGAGATTATCATTATCAGCACGGCAAGGATAATGAGCAGCAGGAATACCATAAGTATTCCGAAGAGGGAGACCTGAAGAGCGAAAACAAGCTTTTCACCCAGGGGCATACCCATGTCAAAATTATCAAACATTGATAAAACCTATCCTTTCTGCCGAGGCTCAGTCGAGTCTCTCTATCTTATATGTGAAAGTGTTCTTCTTTCTCTCGTCGCGCTTGTCGAAGAATGCTTCCGCCTGAGTCGGGAAAGCGATATAGGAGAGAACATCCTCGTCGCAGGTCGCTCTGTCGCCGAGATACTCTCTCGCGGCGGGGAGACCGGGCTCAAGCAGGTCTGCGTAGCGGCAGGTTATCGGCTCTTCGTCGCCGAGAACTTTCTTCTGGAGCTCCTCGTTTATCTTGCCGGGAGCCTTGCCGTATTCGCCCTTGATATAGTTCTTGACTTCCTTGGAGATGTTCTTGTATCTCTCGCCCGCGAGCACATTTGCGGTTGCCTGAACGCCGACCATCTGGCTCATCGGGGTGACGAGCGGAGGATAACCGAGGTCTTCGCGGACTCTCGGAGTCTCTGCGAGAACTTCGTCGAGCTTGTCGAGCTTGTTCTGAGCGGTGAGCTGAGCGACAAGGTTCGAAAGCATTCCGCCGGGGATCTGATAGTTGAGCGCGTCGGTCTGAGTGGTCAGCACGACGGGGTTGAGCAGGCCGCTCTTGAGCGCGTCGTTGCGGACGGGCTTGAAGAAATCGTTGATTTTCTTGAGTTGCGCCATGTCGAGCGGAACTTCGTAGCCCTCTTTCTGGAGGATATAAGCCATGGTCTCTGTGGGCGGCTGAGAGGTGCCGTTGGAGAAGCAGGAGATAGCGGTGTCGATAACATCCGCGCCGGCTTCAACAGCCTTCTGCAATGTCACAGGGCCGAGACCCGTGGTCGAGTGGGTGTGAACGATAACGGGGAGACTGATGTTCTCCTTTATGCCCTTGACAAGATCATATGCCGTCTGGGGATCCATGATGCCCGCCATGTCCTTGATGCACACGGACTGAACGCCCATGCTCTCGAGATCTTTTGCGAGCTTGATGTAGCTTTCGATGTTGTGGATGGGGCTCGTGGTGTAGCAGATGGTGCCCGATGCGTGAGCGCCGCACTTGATAGTCTCGTCAACGGCGGTCTCAATGTTTCTCAGGTCGTTGAGCGCATCGAATATACGGATGATGTCGATGCCGTTTTCAACACTCTTTCTGACGAAAAGGCGAACGACATCGTCGGGATAATGCTTGTAGCCCAGAAGGTTCTGACCTCTGAGGAGCATCTGCAGCTTGGTGTTCGGGCACGCCTTGCGGATCTTGCGCAGGCGCTCCCACGGATCTTCGTTGAGATATCGCAGGCAGGAGTCGAACGTAGCGCCGCCCCAGCACTCGAGCGAATAGTAGCCCGCCTTGTCAAGCTCGGGCAGTATTGCCTCGAAATCCTCATAGGGCATACGGGTCGCGATAAGCGACTGGTTCGCGTCTCTGAGGACAGTCTCAGTGAAATTTACTTTCATATATTTCGCTCTCCTTTGGATTTTATAAACTTATTTGAATCAGAACTCGATGCGCGAAGCGATGTAGCTCTCGAGCTCGTCTATAGCAATACGCTCCTGCTTCATCGTGTCGCGGTCGCGCACTGTCACGCAGTGATCCTCGACGGAGTCGAAGTCATAGGTGATGCACAGCGGAGTACCGATCTCGTCCTGGCGGCGATAGCGCTTGCCGATGGAGCCGGTCTCGTCGAAATCGACCATGAACTTGCGGCTCAAGTCGTCGCAGATCTTTATAGCCTCTTCCGAAAGCTTCTTCGAGAGGGGAAGCACCGCAGCCTTGTAGGGCGCGACGACGGGGGAGAGATGGAGCACCACGCGGGTGTCGTTCTTCTCTGCGTCGATAACTTCCTCGTCATATGCTTCGCAGAGCAGCGCGAGTACGGTTCTGTCGAGTCCGTAGGTGGATTCTATTATATAGGGAATGAACTTCTCGTTTGTCTCGGGATCGAGATAGTCCATCTTCTGGCCGCTGTATTCCTGATGTCTCGTCAGGTCGAAGTCCGTTCTGTTGTGGGTGCCGTTTATCTCGCCCCAGCCGAACGGGAAGAGGAACTCGATGTCGCACGCGGCTTTCGCGTAGTGGGCGAGCTTCTCGTGGTCGTGGAAGCGAAGATGCTCGGGAGCTATGCCGAGATCCTCAAAATACTTCTTGCCGAATTGCTTGAAGTAGTCATAGAGCTCATTGTCCGAGCCCTTCTTGCAGAAGGTCTGGAACTCCATCTGCTCGAACTCTATTGTTCTGAAAGTGAAGTTGCCGGGGGTTATCTCGTTTCTGAACGCCTTGCCGATCTGACCGATGCTGAAGGGCAGCTTCGCTCTCATCGAACGCTGGACGTTGAGAAAGTTGACATATTCACCCTGCGCGTTTTCGGGGCGCAGATAGATAACGCTCTTTGCGTCGTTGGTGACTCCGCGGTAGGTCTGGAACATGAGGTTGAATTCTCTTATGTCCGTGAAATTGTGCTTGCCGCAGTGGGGGCAGGGGATCGAATGAGCCTTGATGTACTCAAACATCTCCTCTTTCGTCATCTTGTCGGGGTGGGCGTCGGGATCAAAGTTCTCGATGAGCGTGTCCGCTCTGTGGCGCATCTTGCACTCCTTGCAGTCGAGAAGCGGGTCGGAGAAGCTGGCGATGTGACCGCTTGCCTCCCAGACTTTCGGATGCATGAGAATGTCTGCGTCAACTTCGTAGCTGTTCCTGCGCTCCTGAATGAATCTCTTGCGCCAGGTGTCCTTGACATTGTTCTTCATTCTTGCGCCGAGCGGGCCGTAATCCCAGGTGTTCGCAAGTCCGCCGTAGATGTCGCTGCCGGCGAAAATGAAGCCTCTGTTTTTACACAGAGCGACGATTTTTTCCATTGTTTTTTCGGTATTATTTAGCATAAGCGATTACTCCCCTATTATTCATTGTAGCCTATAATAATCTAAAAAATGCCAAAAGTCAAGGCGCGTAAAAGAGATTTTGAGCCCTTGTCCGCCCGCCTTTTTGTGCGCTTTTTCGGGTATGTGTTTTTGTCTGTGCATTTTGCCGAAAATAATGCTGTGAAAGGGCTTAAAAACATAAACAGTAACGAAATATCGATATAAAAAGCGCAATAAAAACTTTTTCGTCAAAGCCGCCTTAAAAAATATTTTTTTGCCCTTTCATGGCTTTTTCAACACTGTATTGACAAATCCGTGTTTTAATGTAAAATTATAGTATTATCTATAATGGGTAGATATTTGAGAAAACAATGCAAAGAGGGGAAGACTGTGGCAAGACAGGAATCAAAAGTTTCGACATTCTTTCAGAAAATAGGTCCGATGGTGGGCTACAATGCCGCAAGCATACTTTTCGGCGGCGGCGGATACATCATCTCGCTCTATTTTCTGTCGTTTTTGACCGAGGTCGAAAAGCTCAGCGTCGATCAGGCGGGTATGGTTATCGCCATGGCTCATATCTGGGACGCCGTAACCGATCCCGTCATGGGTATTATAACCGACCGCACGCGTTCGAAATACGGCAGACACAGAAGATATCTGCTCTGGGGCGTTATCCCGATAGCTGTCTCGTATTTCTGCCTGTGGAACTCGTTCGGCATCTCTGCTACAGGCAACAAGACCGCGACGATGCTCTACTACATGCTCGCGTATATGCTCTATAACACGGCGCTGACTCTCGTCACCGTGCCGCATGTTGCGATGCTGCCCGTTATCGCGCCCGATTATTCACTGCGCACTCAGTATAACTCCGTGCAGTATATAATGAACTCCGTCGGCATGGTTTCGTCGTTCCTGCTCGTGTCGCTGTCGCTCGGCTTTACGAATATGGAGATGACCGCCGCGTCAAGACCGAAGTTCATGTTCTTCGGTGCAGTGTTGTGCCTGTGGTTCTCGCTGCCGCTACTCGTGACTTTCAAATGCACGAAAGAGCCGAGCTCGCTCGATATGAAGCTGCCGCCTTTCAACGCGACTATGCTCTTTGAAGAGTACAAGCAGGTTTTCCGCAACAAGGCGTTCAGACGCTATTTCGTCCTGAGCTCGATGTACACCATGGCAAAGGGCTTCTATGCAAACTCCAACCAGTATTTCATCAAATACAGTGCCCAGCGCTTCGGCTATTTCAACACCCTGCAAACGATTGCGGGTGCGGCTGAGGCATCCGGCTTCCCCGTCAACTATCTGCTGACTATGAAAAAGGGCAAGCAGCTGTGCGGAAAGCTCCTGACTCCGCTCATGGCGGCGGGACTTATCATAAACCTGTTCATCGGCAAGAGCACTCCGCTCTGGGTCGTCATTGTTTCGATAATCCTCTATAACTTCGGCTTCTCCGGCCCCGGCTTCACCGCCACAAATATCCAGCCCGATGTCACGGACGTTGACGAGATGATAACCGGACGCCGCCGCGAGGGCGTTATCTCAACTTTCAACACGCTCATCAAAAAGACTATAAACGGTCTCATGAGCGCGTTCACCGGATTTATTCTCAAGGGCTTCGGCTTCCGTACCGGCGCAGAGGGCGCGAATGCCCTCGAGCAGACCGCCAAGGGTATATTAGGACTGAAGGTGACTTACTGCATCCTGCCGCTCATCTTCGTCGGCCTCGTCTATGTCTGCGTGTTCACCTATAAGATGACCCGAGAGGATCACAAGATGATAACCGAGGCTATAAAAGAGAAGAAAGAGACCGGCAAGTGCTCTCTGACCCCCGAGCAGATGAAACGCTGCGAGGAGATAGCGGGTCAGAGCTTCGGCGATATGTGGATCGGCAAACCCTCCGCAGAGACCCTTGTGACCGAGCTTGACTAAAAGACCCATGAAAGGATCAATAAATTGTCTACCAAGAAAGAAAACATTAGAAATTTCAGCATCATAGCGCATATCGACCACGGCAAATCAACCCTCGCGGACAGGCTCCTTGAGCTCACCGACTCCGTGGCGAAGCGCGATATGACCGCTCAGATACTTGATAACATGGATCTTGAGCGCGAGCGCGGAATAACTATAAAGGCGCACGCGGTCAAAATGGACTATACCGCGAGCGACGGCGAGGTCTATGAATTGAATCTTATAGACACTCCCGGCCATGTCGACTTCAACTACGAAGTCTCGCGTTCTCTTGCCGCCTGCGAGGGTGCGGTGCTCATAATCGACGCGTCGCAGGGAATCGAAGCGCAGACGCTCGCGAACACATATCTGGCGCTCGACCACGACCTTGAGATAGTCCCCGTTATCAATAAAATAGACCTGCCCGCCGCCGACCCCGACAGAGTTGCTTCCGAGGTCGAGGAGGTCATAGGCCTCGATTGCTCGAACGCCCCGCGCGTCTCGGCAAAGACGGGCGAGAATGTCGAAGAGGTTCTCGAACGCATCGTTCTCGATATCCCCGCGCCCGTAACGGATGACAACGCGCCGCTCAGAGCACTCATATTCGATTCTGTCTATGACAGCTACAAGGGCGTTATCGTCTATGTCAGAATAAAAGAGGGCAAGATAAAGCCCGGCGACACCATGCGCATGATGGCGACCGGCGCACAGTTTACCGTCGTCGAGGTCGGCTATATGCGCGCTACGAGCATGGAGCCTGCCGAAGAGCTGACCTCGGGCGAAGTCGGATATATTACCGCCTCGATAAAGACCGTCAGCGACGCCCGCGTCGGCGACACCGTGACTACCGCGGAGAACCCCGCAAAAGAGCCGCTTGCAGGCTACCGCAAGGTGAACCCGATGGTTTTCTGCGGCGTATATCCCGCCGACGGCGCGGACTACGAGAACCTGCGCGACGCGCTCGAAAAGCTCCAGCTCAACGACGCCTCGCTCTCATATGAGCCGGAGACATCCGGCGCGCTCGGCTTCGGCTTCCGCTGCGGCTTTTTGGGTCTGCTCCACCTTGAGATAATCCAGGAGCGCCTTGAGCGCGAATACGACCTCGACCTCGTGACCACCGTTCCGAGCGTCATATATAAGATACACCTGACCGACGGCAGCGTTATCGAAATCGATAACCCGACTCACTATCCCGACCCCGTCAATATCGATTACAGCGAGGAGCCGTTCACCAACGCGCATATCTATTCGCCGCCCGAATATGTCGGCGCGATAATGGACTTGTGCCAGGAGCGCCGCGGAGTGTTCAAGAACATGACCTATATCGCCTCCGACCGCGTGGACATCCTCTATGAGCTGCCGCTCAACGAGATAATCTACGATTTCTTCGATTCGCTCAAGTCGCGCACCCGCGGCTATGCGTCGTTTGACTATGAGATAACCGATTACCGCCGCTCGAACCTCGTTAAACTCGATGTTCTCCTGAACGGCGAGATAATCGACGCGCTTTCGTTTATTATCCACTCCGACAAGGCGTACGGGCGCGCAAGAAAGATAGCCGAAAAGCTCAAGGACAACATCCCGCGCCAGCTGTTTGAGATTCCGATTCAGATAGCTATCGGCGGCAAGGTCATCGCCCGCGAGACTGTCAAGGCGATGAGAAAAGACGTTCTTGCCAAGTGCTACGGCGGCGACATAACCCGAAAGAAGAAGCTGCTCGAAAAGCAGAAGGAGGGCAAGAAGCGTATGCGCCAGTTCGGCACGGTCGAAGTGCCGCAGGAGGCGTTTATGGCGGTTCTCAAGCTCGACGACGACTGATAGACAAAACAAACAAAGCTGTAAATTACCTGCCCTGCGGCGATCGGTAATTTACAGCTTTTTGCTTTTTTGACTGTCTGTGATTTATTTTTTGGCGGCAACGCTTTTCTGCATACTGTCAAGCTTAGCAAGAACGGCGGCGTACATATCGCATATTGAAAGCGAAATGGAGTCGGCGGACTGCGAAAAATCGTTGTTGACCCATTCCTCGATTATGCCCAGGGAGCCCTTGACCATAAAGGTGTATGTTGTGTTTAACGTCAAGTCGTCCAAGTTGGGAAATTTTAGCCGCCATTCGCCTGTTATGTCGCGACGGTTTATCTCGCAGCATTCGTCCAAAAACTGCTTGCTGCCGTATTTGCCGAACAGCGCGTTGCAAAACGAACGCTCGGCCTCCACGGTCTCTATTATTTTGTTTATCCGGGGGAAGTCGCTTTTTGTGTAGTTGCAGTTTCTTACGGCATCGCAGAGACGCTCGTAGACAATGCTTTCTATTTGATCCAAAAGGTCGTAAACATCGGCATAGTGGGCATAGAAAGACCCTCTGTTGACGTTGGCTGCTTGGCAGAGCTCCGTTACCGAAATTTTGTCTATGGGCTTTTGCTTGAGCAGTGAAATGAAGCTCTCGCAAAGCAGCTGCTTTGTTATTAAAATGCGGCGGTTTTCCATGAAATCTTTGCCTCCGTAGGTTGTCAACTGAACAAAAAAGCCCCGATTTGTTCAGCTGCGCACAAATCGTAAATTTTTGTTGATTGACGCAACAAAGCGTAGAGATTATACTATAAATGCAGTTATAAGTCAATCTTACAATGCGAAGGGAGGGGACGAAATGGAAGCGGCATTGGAACTGTTGCTTAAGGCACTCGAGTGGTCGGGCAAGGCGCTTTATTGGGTTACTATAGGCCCGATAATAGAGCTTATAAAGCTGATTTTCGGAATCGCTTAAATTTAACGAGGAGGGAAAAGTAATGGAGATCATCCAGAGAATTTTAGAAGCGTACTTTGAGTATGTAAGATTTATTCTTGAGCACCTTTTCTGGTTCATTCCGAAATAAGAGAGGCTGCATTTTAATGCAGAGCTGAAGAAAAAATTCGAAGGTCATAATTCGAGCGGTTGCTGCGATTATGACCTTCTTTTTTTTGTTTTCCGCGCCGGAATCAGCTTTTCGGGCTGCCCGCGGCCGCGCGCATCGTCATGACGACTGTAAAGGCGTCCCCCTTGTCGTCGGTCACAAGCCGTCCGCCGTATTTTTCGGCGGTGTCTCTGAGAATCCTCAATCCGTAGCCGTGCTCGCCTGTTCTTGCCTTTTTCTTCTCTTCGTAGTCCGGCGCAATGTCATTTTCGCCGGAAATATAGAGCATACCGTCGTCTTCGCTTGTAAAGCTCTTTATCTTTACGTATCTTTTCCCGTCGATTGCCTTCGCCGCGTTTATCGCGTTGTCGAAAATGTTGACGTAAGCCTTACATATATCTATTTCTTCTATGTCGAGAGTCTCCGGAACGCGCAGGTCAAAGTCGAAATCGATTTCGTTTTTTCTGCATTCCGCGGCCTTGTTCGAGGCTATCGCATTTACGAGCGTGTTTTGGCAGAAACGCTCTATTTTTATGTCCGCAACCTCTGTTTTGAGCTGAGAGAGCATCTTCTTTGCGGACTCCTTATCGCTGTCCGTACCGTTCTCCATTATCTCGCAGGCGGTCTGTACCATGTTGGCGAGGTCGTGACGTATCTTTCTCGCCTCAACGCTGTTTTGCTCGACATTCTTGTAGTATTCGAGGTTGACGCTGTTCTGATATTCCTGCATCTTCAGCGCCTCGCGCAGCTTTTCGTTCTGCGAAGAGCGGTTCATAACATAGAAAAGTATGACGTCCGCGGCGATACTGAAAATTGCGACGACGGCAAAAACTATTATTGTTGTGCGATCACGGTCTTTAAAAAGGGAAAGAGGGCTGTTTTCGCCCGCCCAATCGAAGTGATTTAACAGGATCATGCAGGTGTCGAGCAGCAGCATTTGACTCAGCGGAAAGATGATAAATGCGAGCATTGAAGTCGGTTTTATCGCCCCGCCCTCAAGCTTTCGCTTTCTGAAATATGTAAACACAAGGAAAATCACTGTGTACACGAGCAGAAACGGCGTGAGAACCAGATTGGCCTCAGGGTCGTTGCTGCCTATCTTCAGTATATTCAATACCGTAACCAAAAAGGCGGAGAAGCAGGATTCCAACGCAAAAATTGCTATCGACACAAATGCCTTCGTTCGGAACTTGTCCTTGTAGAGCACCGCCGCGCAGATGAAATAATACGCGAGCGGCAGCAGAACCAGAAACGACGGGGCAACAAAGGTCACGAATTTCTGCGAGACAACCAAAAATACAAACGGAACGGTGGTTATCAAAAAGACAAGGTGTTTATTAAATTTCGGCGTCAGGTTATACCAAAGAAAGCCGCCCTGAAGCAGAGCGAGCATTATGTTGTTGACATACCATAAAAATTCGTAAATAGATTCGGACATTGTTTCCCCTCCCACAAAAGCCGTTATTCCATAATACTCAATATATCTTCCGCACTGTCGGCGATATAAGAAGCGCCGCCGTCAACGAGCACCTTTCTGTCGCGGAACCCCCACGACACGCCGATGCACGGCAATCCTGAGTTTCTCGCCGTCACAACATCGACCTCGGAATCACCGGAATAGACTGTCTCGGCAGGATTCGCGCCGAGCAGCTTCATCGCGTATAAAACGCCGTCGGGAGCGGGCTTTTTCTGCCTGTCCTCGGTCTGACCGACTGCGGCGTCAACGAGTTCGCCGAAGTAGTCCTCACACAGCCCGACAACGGCGGGCTCAAATTTGTTCGAGACCACCGCTATCTTGACTCCGAGAGCTCGCAGCTTTTTCAGCAGCTCCATTATCCCCGGGTAGGGCGCGGTTTTGTTGGTCATATTATCTTTGTAGTGCGCCTTGAAAACGGCGAGACAGTCGGCTTCAGTCTTTTCGTCCGTGCCCTCGGGCACTGCAAGGTGAATGAGCCTCGCCACGCCGTTGCCGACAAAGCGTCTGACCTCGTCCGTTGTGCGCTCGGAAAAGCCGAATCGGCGCAGGGCAAAATTCGTGCTGTCCCGCAGGTCGTCGAGTGTGTTCAGCAGAGTTCCGTCGAGGTCAAATATAATATAATTGTATTTCATGAGTATGCTCCTCGGATTTTGCTTTTTTCGTGCATATACTTATTATATCGCAGATTTTTTCTATGTCAATGCGGAGTTCACAAAGTGTTTACAAATAAATTGTTGACAAAATCTGCAAGGAGTTGTATAGTATGAATTGTAAGTTAGCACTCGAACATTGAGAGTGCTAACGAACAAAACGAAAGGCAGAGACAAATGGAACTCAGCGAGAGAAAAGAGAAGATCCTTGCAGCCGTTGTCGAGCAGTATATAAAGACCGGCGAGCCCGTTGGCTCAAAGGCTCTGCTTGATTCTCTCGATATGTCCGTTTCCTCCGCCACCGTGCGAAACGAGATGGCGGATCTCGGCTATCTCGGGCTGCTTGATCAGCCGCACACCTCGGCAGGGCGTGTCCCCACCGGCGAGGGCTATCGATATTATGTCGATAACCTCGTCCCCGAGAGCGAGCTCAGCGAGGAATCGCGCAGGCTTATCGACGCGGGTATCGGCAATGCGAACGGCGACCCCGAGAGCCTCCTGAGGCACGCGGGCGAAGCGCTCGCTTATCTCACACAGTGCGCCGCCGTTATGACGACGCCGTCTGGCGAGAATACAAAGATAAAGCGCGTCGAATTGGTTCCGATTTCACCGCACACCGCGATGATAGTGCTCTTGGCGAGCAACGGTATCCTCAGAAGCAAGCTGTTCAGGCTTGACTCCGCGATAGACACGACAATCTGCGAAACGTTTTATAATGTCGCGCAGGCGATGCTTATCGGCGTGCCGGTCAGCAGCCTGACCCCCGCTTATCTCCAGTCGATAGCGGCGCGGCTCGGAATGGAGTCACTTGCGATGTTCCCAATGCTTTCGGCGGTCGCCGAATTGTCGCAGAGCGCCGCACAGCCGCATGTGTTCCTCTCCGGTCAGTCAAATCTGCTGCACCACAGAGAGTATGCGGGCAGAGCGTATGAGCTGCTCGAGTTTTTGAGCCGCGGAGCTCCGCTGAGAACCCTTGCGGACAGCATGAAGGGCGAGCTCGAAATAAGGATAGGCAGAGAGAACGGTTTCGTTCAGCTCGACAATTCGAGCGTCATCCTTGCGAGATATACCGTCGGCGAGGACAGCGCCGGTTCGATAGGCATTATCGGGCCGACAAGAATGGACTACCGCAGACTGGTTCCCGGTCTTAAATATATTTCTCAGTGCATAAGCAAAACAATGGAAAAGGCACTTGAAGAGTAACGAAAGGAATGTAACACCAATGAGCGAGAGCACGAAAAAGCCCGAGCAGGCGGAGGAGAACACCACCCCCGAGACCGCTCCGGCGGAGGATACGAAGAAGGCTGAAAAGAAAGCCTCGAAGTCCTCGAAGAAAAACGCACAGGCCGACCGCATAGCCGAGCTCGAAAAGGAGCTCGAAAAAGCTCAGCAGTCACTCAAGGAGAGTGCCGACAACTTCCTGCGCCTCGCGGCGGAATACGATAACTTCCGCAAGCGTTCGCTGCGCGAGAAGGACGACATAAAAATCCGCTCAAAAACGGATGTCGTCGAGAAGCTTCTCCCGGTCATAGATAATTTTGAGCGCGCGGCGATGAACGCTGAGGCGGATGCCGACAGCTACCGCAAGGGAGTCGAGCAGATATACAGGCAGTTCGGCGATATTCTCAAAGCGCTCGACATTGAGGCGTTCGGCGCCGAGGGCGACGCATTCGACCCGAACATCCACTCGGCCGTCATGCACGTTGAGGACGAGAGCGTCGGCGAGAATGTTATCGTCAAAGTGTTCACAAAGGGCTATAAGCTCGGCGACACGGTCATTAGACCCGCAGTCGTTCAGGTTGCCAACTGATGCCGCAAGGCATTTTTGGAATATAAATTAAACAATTCATTACTTCGGAGGTAATTTATTATGTCAAAGGTTATAGGTATTGACTTAGGTACAACAAATTCATGTGTAGCAGTTATCGAGGGCGGCGAGCCCGTCGTTATCCCCAACGCCGAGGGCGCAAGAACCACGCCTTCCGTCGTCGCATTCGGCAAGACCGGCGAGAGACTTGTCGGCCAGGTCGCAAAGCGTCAGGCTATCACAAATCCCGACAGAACCGTCTCCTCCATCAAGAGACAGATGGGTTCCGACTACAAAGTTAAGATTGATGACAAGAAGTACACCCCTCAGGAGATTTCCGCAATGATCCTGCAGAAGCTCAAAACCGATGCAGAATCTTATCTCGGCGAGAAGGTCACTGAGGCTGTTATCACCGTTCCCGCTTACTTCACCGACTCCCAGCGTCAGGCTACAAAGGATGCCGGTAAGATAGCAGGCCTTGAGGTCAAGAGAATAATCAACGAGCCCACAGCGGCGGCTCTTGCTTACGGTATCGATAAAGAGAACGACCAGAAGGTCATGGTTTATGACCTCGGCGGCGGCACATTCGATGTCTCCATCATCGAGATGGGCGACGGCGTTCAGGAAGTTCTTGCAACTGCCGGTAACAACCGCCTCGGCGGCGACGATTTCGACCAGAGAGTTATCGACTGGATCGCCGACGAGTTCAAGAAGAGCGAGGGCGTTGACCTTCGCGGCGATAAGATGGCTATGCAGAGACTGAAAGAGGCTGCCGAGAAAGCGAAGATTGAGCTTTCTAACGTCACCACTTCCACCATCAACCTGCCCTTCATTGGCATGAATTCCGACGGCACTCCGCTCAACCTTGAGATGACCCTCACCAGAGCTAAGTTCAACGAACTGACCGCAGACCTCGTTGAAGCGACAATGGGTCCTGTTCGCCAGGCTATCTCGGACTCCGGTCTCAAGACTTCCGATCTTCACAAGATCCTTATGGTCGGCGGTTCGTCCCGTATCCCCGCTGTTCAGGAAGCTGTTAAGAAGTACACCGGCGTCGAGCCCTTCAAGGGCATCAACCCCGATGAGTGCGTCGCTATCGGTGCTGCTATCCAGGGCGGCGTCCTTGCAGGCGATGTCAAGGGACTGCTTCTTCTTGATGTTACCCCGCTGTCACTCGGCATCGAGACCATGGGCGGCATAAACACCAAGATCATCGACAGAAACACCACAATCCCCGTCAAGAAGAGCCAGATCTTCTCGACCGCAGTTGATAATCAGCCTTCAGTTGAAGTCCATGTCCTCCAGGGCGAGAGAGACTTCGCTAAGGATAACAAGACCCTCGGTGTGTTCCACCTCGACGGCATCATGCCTGCGCGCAGAGGCGTGCCGCAGATCGAAGTTACCTTCGATATCGATGCAAACGGCATAGTCCATGTTTCCGCAAAGGATCTGGGCACCGGCAAGGAGCAGTCGATCTCCATCACCTCTTCGTCCAACATGTCCAAGGAGGATATCCAGAAGGCTGTTGACGAGGCTGAGAAGTTCGCTGAGGAAGACAAGAAGCGCCGCGAGGAAGTTGATATCAGAAACGGCGCAGACCAGATGGTCTATCAGTGCGAGAAGCTCGTCAGCGAGGACGGCGACAAGTTCTCCGAGGACGACAAGAAGGACATCAACGACAAGGTCGATGCCCTTAAAGAAGCCCTCAAGGGCGAGGATATCAACCTCATCAAGTCCCGCCAGGAGGAGCTCACCGCTAAGTTCTATGAGATCTCCGAGAAGGTCTACAAGGCAGCTGCCGAGCAGGCTCAAGCTCAGCAGGGTGCCGACGGCGCTCAGCCCGGCAATGATGCGGGATACACTGAGGCGAATTATACCGACGTCCCCGAAGACAACGACTAAGTCGGCAATGCGTAATTCTGCGTGATACCGCGTTGTGAGAACCATGCCCGTTCGGTCACGTACCAACGTACGCTCCCTCGCGGGCAGAACCTCACGCCTTGTCTCACACAAAATTCCGCTATTGCCTACCTTTCGCAGGAATTGACAGCCGGCAATGCGTAATTCTGCGTGATACCGCGTTGTGAGAACCATGCCCGTTCGGTCACGTACCAACGTACGCTCCCTCGCGGGCAGAACCTCACGCCTTGTCTCACACAAAATTCCGTGATTGCCTGCCTTTCGCAGGAATTGACAGCCGACAACGCGTAATTCCGCACGATACTGCGTTGTGAGAACCATGCCCGTTCGGTCACGTACCGACGTACGCTCCCTCGCGGGCAGAACCTCACGCCTTGTCTCACACAAAATTCCGTGATTGCCTGCCTTTCGCAGGAATTGACAGCCGACAACGCGTAATTCCGCACGATACTGCGTTGTGAGAACCATGCCCGTTCGGTCACGTACCGACGTACGCTCCCTCGCGGGCAGAACCTCACGCCTTGTCTCACACAAAATTCCGTGATTGCCTGCCCTGATAAGGCTCGCGGAGAAACCGCACATAGCTGCGTTGCGAGAAGCAACACATATATTCTTGTAGGGGTCGGCGACCCGACGACCCGATGCCGCGCGAGCGGCACAATATGAAACGGTGTTATAATATGCCGTTATGGGGCGGCGCCACGACGCTCCGGTGCAAAGCGCTGCTTTGCAAAAAAGTATGACTGGCTGAGGGATTGCTTTGCAGTCCCTCAATAGTACATTGTAAGTAAAAAGGAGTAATTTCCCTTGGCTGATAAAAGAGATTTTTACGAGGTGCTCGGGGTCAGCAAAAATGCCACTGAGGACGAGATAAAAAAAGCATACCGTCAGAAGGCGAAGCAGTATCATCCCGATCTCAACCCCGGTGACGCTGACGCCGAGGCGAAATTTAAGGAGGTCAACGAGGCCTACGAGGTGCTCTCCGATAAGGATAAGCGCGGCAGGTACGACCAGTTCGGCCATGCCGGCGTCGATCCGAACTTCGGCGCGGGCGGCGGCGCAGGTGGCTGGGGCACAGGCTCCGGCGGCGTTGACTTCGATTTAGGTGATATTTTCGGCAGCTTCTTCGGAGGCGGCGGAGGGTTCGGCGGCTTCGGCGGCGGACGCTCCGACCCCAACGCCCCGAGGCGCGGCGACGACGTTCAGGCGCGCGTCACGATTTCATTTGAAGAGGCGGCGAAGGGCTGCAAACGCAAGATAGAGATACACCGCATCGAGACCTGTCCCGACTGCGGCGGCTCGGGTGCCCAGAAGGGCTCGACCACCAAGACCTGCCCCGACTGCGGCGGCAGAGGTCAGGTGAATGTCCAGCAGAGAACACCGTTCGGTGTTATTTCGACCACTAAGACCTGTACCAGGTGCGGCGGCAAAGGCAAAATTGTCGAGAAGCCGTGCCAGAAGTGCCGCGGCGGCGGACGAGTGTCCAAGCGCCGCGAGCTCGAGGTGAATATCCCTGCCGGTATCGACGACAGACAGGTCATCTCCGTGCGCGGCGAGGGCAGCATGGGCTCGAACGGAGGTCCCTCCGGCGATCTTCATGTGTCCGTGTTCGTCAGACCGCACCCGTTCTTTGAACGCGAGGGCTATAACATCTGGTATGACTGCAAGGTAAACTTTGTCCAGGCGGCTCTGGGCGACAGCATCATGGTGCCTACCATTGACGGCAAGGTCAAGTTCGACCTGCCCGCCGGCACTCAGCCCGGCACCGTCATGTCCCTCAAGGGCAAGGGCATTCAGTATCTCAATTCGCGCGGCAGAGGCGATCAGTATATACGCATAATCGTCGAAGTCCCGAAGGATCTGACTGCGCCTCAGCGCGAGGCACTCAAAAACTTCAAGGATACCATGGGCTACAGCGATGTCACCCCTGATGAGAAGCGCGGATTCTTTGGCAAAAAGAAGAAATAATTTCTCAGACCGGAACGGCACGCACCGCTCCGGTCGCGTTTTTATACAGTCAAACCGTCTGTGTCCTTTATTTTACATATTCCTGTCGGCTCTGTCTGTTGACGGAGCGGGTAATATGAAGTATAATGAACAGATAAAGCGTTTACGATTTAAAGACGGGGAAAGCCGCTTTTCGGCGGCATATCAACGAAAAAGGAAGATATATTATGGAAGATAAATTTGAATCTGCGGCTCTGCTTATGCCGACCGTTGCGCTGCGAGGTCTCGTGGTCTTCCCCGGCATGCAGGTGCATTTTGATGTTGGCAGAGAAAAATCTATAGATGCGCTGAAAGCGGCGCTCGCGGGCGACAGAAAAATTTTCCTGACCGCGCAGAAAGATATAGCGGTCGACGATCCGGATTTCAACGACCTCTATAAGCTCGGCGTTGTCGCGACCGTTTCGCGCGTCGCGAAGCTCCCGGGCGAGGGGGATATAGTGCGCGTGTCCGTCAAGGGCATGTACCGCGCACGCCTGAATGGAATCGTCTCGTCCGAGCCGCACCTTGTCGGCGCGATAAGAGCCTGCGCAATACGCAAATATGACAGAGAAAACGAGTACGGTCAGGCGCTCATCAGAAGCGCAAAGAGCATCTTCGAGGGCTATGCGCAGAGTGCGCCCCAGCTCTCTCCCGATGTCGTGCTCGCTGTGCTCGGCTTCGATCATCCCGGCGACATGGCGGATTTCATCGCCGGCAATATAGCTCTCGAATTCTCGGACAGGCAGTCTGTTCTCGAAGAGCTCGACCCGATAAAGCGCCTTGAAAAGCTCTGCGTGCTCCTGCTCAAAGAGTCCCGTCTGCTCGAATATGAGGACGAGATTCAGGAGATGGTGCAGAAGCAGATGGACGACAGCCAGCGCGAATACTATCTTCGCGAGCAGCTCAAAGTCATTTCGTCCCAGCTCAACAACGGCGTGTCTCCCGAGGAGGAGATTCAGGCGTTCCGCGACAAAATCGCGGCTCTGCCCGTTGACGATGCGTCAAAAGAGAAGCTTCTGCGCGAGTGCGACAGGCTCGAACGCTACGCGGTTCAGTCGCCCGAGGCGGCGGTGAGCAGGAACTATCTTGAGACCTGCCTTGAACTCCCCTGGGGCAAATATACAAAAGATAACCTCGACCTTACCCGCGCCCACAAGATACTTGAGGCGGATCACTACGGGCTCAAAAAGGTCAAGGAGCGCATACTCGAATTCATGGCGGTGCGCTCGCTCGCACCCGATGTCGGCGGCCAGATAATCTGCCTCGTCGGCCCTCCCGGAGTCGGCAAGACCTCGGTCGCAAAGTCGGTCGCCCGCGCTATGGGCAGAAAATATGCCCGCATATCTCTCGGCGGCGTCCATGACGAGGCTGAGATACGCGGCCACAGAAAGACATATATCGGCTCGATGCCCGGCAGAATAATTGCCGCTATCCAGCAGGCGGGCAGCTCGAATCCGCTCATTCTGCTCGATGAGGTCGATAAGCTCGGCAGCGACTACAAGGGCGATCCGTCCTCCGCGCTGCTCGAAGTGCTCGATTCCGAACAGAACTATGCGTTCAGAGACAATTATCTTGAGATTCCCTATGATTTGAGCAAGGTGCTGTTCATAACCACGGCGAATGTCGCGTCCGATATCCCCGCGCCGCTCTATGACCGCATGGAGGTCATTGAATTGGGCAGCTACACTGCGGAGGAGAAGTTCCATATCGCCAAGAAGCATCTTATCCCCAAGCAGCTCAAGAAGCACGGGCTCACGGCGCGTCAGCTCCGCTTCACGGACGGCGCGATAAGAAATATCATAGACGGCTACACCCGCGAGGCGGGCGTCAGAAGGCTTGAACAGCTTATAGCCTCCGTCTGCCGCAAAGCCGCCAAGCGCATAGCCGAGGGCGAGGAGAAGATAAGCGTCAAGGAGAGCGACCTTTTGGCTCTGCTCGGCAACCCGAAGTTCAAGGAAGAGAAGCTCAGGGATTCCGATGAGGTCGGCGTGGTCAACGGGCTTGCGTGGACTTCCGTCGGCGGCGAGCTGCTCGAGGTCGAAGCGGCCGTGCTCGATGGCACGGGCAAGCTTGAGCTCACCGGCTCTCTCGGCGATGTGATGAAGGAGAGCGCCCATGCGGCAATGTCCTATGTCCGCTCACGCGCTGATGTGCTCGGAATAGACAGCAAATTCTATAAAAATAAAGATATACATATTCATTGCCCCGAGGGTGCAGTCCCGAAGGACGGCCCGTCCGCGGGTGTCACGATGACCACGGCGCTCGTCTCCGCGCTGACCGGTGCCCCCGTCAGAAGAGATGTGGCGATGACCGGCGAAGTCACATTGCGCGGCAGAGTCCTGCCGATAGGCGGACTCAAGGAGAAGTCCATGGCGGCTTACATACGCGGCATAAAGACCGTTATCATACCCAAGGCGAATGTGCCCGATCTCGACGAGGTCGACGATGCGGTGAAAGCGAATGTCGAGTTCATCCCCGTCAGCCATGTTGATGAGGTGCTGAGCGTCGCGCTCCTGCCCGTCAGCAAGCCCGCCGAGGTCGTTGACGCGCACGATGACTCTAAAGACAGCAAACACGCCGATATCCCGGCGCACGATAAAACAGGCGGACGCAGAAGTCGCGTCACGCAGTGAGGTTTTTATGAGATTTGATATCATTGAATTTGACCGTTCTTACGGTACTTCGGCTCAGCTCAAGAGGTTTGCCGAGCCCGAGATAGTTTTTTCGGGACGCTCGAATGTCGGCAAGTCGTCGCTGATGAACAAGCTGTTCAACCGCAAGAATCTTGCCCGCGTCAGCTCCGTTCCGGGAAAGACTGTCACCGTCAACTTTTTCAAAGGCGACAAGGTGAATTTTGTCGACCTCCCGGGCTACGGCTACGCCAAGGCGGCAAAGAGCGAGAAGCTGCGTTGGGCGGAGCTTATGGAGGGCTTTTTCGGCTCCGAGCGCAATATCGCGCTCGTCGTCCAGCTCATCGACTCGCGCCACAAGCCGAGTAAGGATGACTACGACATGCTGAACTTCCTGAAATCCGGCGGATACAAAACGGTTATCGCGCTGACGAAGATAGACAAGCTCAACAAAACCGAGCGCGCTCAGCGCCTTGAAGCGTTCGAAACAGAGCTCGCCGATTTCCCGGACTATGAGACTGTCCCGTTCTCTTCGCAGACCGGCGAGGGCGTTGATACGCTCAGAAAAATAATCGCGAGCGCGGCGGAATAAGCGAAACAATGTGTAAAGTTATATAACTTTACAGGCTGATCTGACAAATTTCTGCTTTGCGTTTGCCAATCGCATATAAACGCGAAAAGCGTTGAAAAATATCGGATTTTGCGGCTGAATGTGCTTTTGAAATCAGCTTCGACCGATAATTCAATGGTATAAATCCTGTAAAGTGAATTACTTTACATCTTAAAATGAGAGGATGATGTATATGTCCGATTTCACGACCGTCTATTTCACATGGATCAAGAGGGGATTCAACATCCCGTCGACCCTTGTCGAGTTCTCGCTCTTCGGAAACGAGATAAGCATCAAGTTCTACGGAGTCATTATCGCCTTCGGCTTCATTCTCGCCGCGCTCTTCGGCGGCAGAATGGCTTATAAATGGCGCATAAGCCTCGACAAGATGCTCGATGTGCTCATCTACGGCACCCTCGCGGGAATAATAGGCGCGCGCGCGTACTATGTTATATTCCAGTGGGACTATTATAAGCTCCATCCGGCGGAGATACCGCAGATCTGGCAGGGCGGTCTCGCCATCTACGGAGGAATAATCGGCGGACTCATCGCCGCGCTGATAGTCTGCAAGGTCAGAAAGATAAATATTCTTAACCTCCTTGATATGGGCGGCATCAGCCTGCTTATCGGTCAGGGAATCGGACGCTGGGGCAACTTCATGAATCAGGAGGCCTTCGGCACAAATACCGACGCGCCCTGGGGAATGTGGAGCAAGAAGATTGCGGCAACGATAATCCAGGACAGCCAGCTGCTCGCCGAAAAAGGCATAACAATGGATCCGAATAAGCCCGTTCATCCGACTTTCCTCTATGAGTCGCTTTGGTGCCTCATCGGATTCCTCATCCTCTATGTTATCTATAAGAAGTTCAGAAAATTCAGCGGTCAGCTTTTCCTCGGCTACGGCGCGTGGTACGGACTGGGCAGAATGATAATCGAGGGTTTCAGAACCGACAGCCTCTATATCGCACACACGACTATAAGAGTTTCGCAGGTAGTCTCGGGCGTGCTTATGCTCGTCTGCCTTGTGCTGTATATAGTGTTCACAGTCAAATATACGAAGCATCCCAAGCCCATTGAGGGCGTGGATTACTTCCCGGAGGACGCCGTAAAGACCAAGAAGGAGCGCCTTGCGGACGAGGCCGCCGCTATGCAGGCGCAGACCGAGGAGACTTCCGCGGAGAAGTCCGAGGAGGTTTCCGAAGAAGCTCCCGAAAAAGAGCCCGAAGAAAAAATCGAGGAGATTCCCGAAGAGGAGAAGCACGAAGACAGCGAAAAAACGGAATAAATCAAGCGAAAAGAGTGGATAAGATGGCAAAGCTGATAGACGGAAAGCTTATTTCCGCAGAGGTGCTCGACTCGGTACGCGAGCGCGTGGAATATCTGAAAAGCTGCGGCGTTGAGTCGTGCCTTGCGGTCATAATCGTCGGAGACGACCCCGCGTCGCGTGTGTATGTCAACAACAAAAAGAAGAGCTGCGAAAAGGTCGGCATAAAGTCGCTCGAATTTGCGCTCCCCGCCGATACGAAGCAGGATGAGCTCATTGCGCTCATCGACCGCCTCAATGCGGATTCATCCGTCAGCGGCATACTCTGCCAGCTTCCCGTGCCGGAGCATATCGACTCGGAAGCGCTTATCCGCCGCATCTCACCCGAAAAGGATGTCGATTGCTTCCACCCGCAGAATGTCGGCGCGGTGGTGACCGGCGGCAATGTGTTTTTGCCCTGCACCCCGGCGGGAATAATCGAGATGCTGCATCATGAAAATATAGCGACTGCGGGCAAAAACTGCGTTATCGTCGGCAGGAGCAACATTGTCGGCAAGCCCATGGCAATGCTCATGCTCAGAGAGAACTCCACCGTCACCGTCTGCCATTCAAAGACGGAAAATCTTGCCTCGTTTACCTCGAACGCGGATATTCTTATCGCGGCGGTCGGCAGGGCGAAGATGATAACCGCGGATATGGTGAAGCCCGGCGCGGCGGTCATTGATGTCGGCATGAACAGGGACGAAAACGGCAAGCTCTGCGGCGATGTCGATTTTGAAAGCGTCAGCAAAATAGCCGGCGCAATAACGCCCGTGCCGGGCGGCGTGGGCCCGATGACTGTCGCACTGCTGATGCGAAACACCGCCGAAGCAGCGGCGCATCAGAATAATATAAGATAACACCGCTTTTGCGGATATCAGGAATAACTCATTTTGAAAGGATGGTTTTTCATGGCATCAGGAAAGAAACTTTATAAAAAGACGAGCGAAAAGAAAATCTGCGGCGTCTGCGCAGGTCTTGCCGAGTATCTCAACATCGATGTGACGGTCGTCAGAGTACTTTTTGTACTTCTTTCGCTTTTCACCACCGGATTCCCGGGACTTCTCGTTTATGTTATAATGGCGCTTGTCATGCCCGATGAGGATGATATTCAGCCTCCTTATGACAACAGCGTGGATCAGTAACAGCGTCGGCTCTCCGGTTTTTAGCCGGGGAGCTTTTTACTTGCAAAAAACTGCGGAAAACCGCAAAAAAATTTGCCTGAATGTTTGACAACCCGGTGCAGTATATGATATAATCACCTATGCCGCATATCTCGGGCAGTGCTATGCACTATGAAGCGGTTTATCCCGCCCGCACATAGCGAGTCTTAAAAAAGGAAGGTAAATATTGATGTACGCAATTATCGAAACCGGCGGAAAGCAGTATAAGGTTCAGGCCGGCGATGTCGTATTCATCGAGAAGCTGGACGTTGAGCCTGAGCAGGAAATCACCTTTGACAAGGTCATGGTCGTCGGCAAGGATGACGGCGTCGTTGTCGGTACCCCCACTGTCGCAGGAGCCACTGTCTCGGCTAAGGTTCTCAAGAACGGCAAGGCTAAGAAAGTCACCGTCTTCACCTACAAGCCCAAGAAGAACGAGAAGCGCAAGCTCGGTCACAGACAGCCCTACACCAAGGTGGAAATTTCCGCTATCAACGCTTAACCAATGATAAGAGCGGTATTTTTTGAAGGCGAAAACGGCAGGGGATTCGAGATAACCGGTCATGCGGGCGGCAACGCAGGCAGAGATATAGTCTGTGCGGCTGTTTCTTCCGCAGTGTATATGGCGGCGAACACCGTCACCGAGATTATCAAGGTTCACGCCGATATCTCCGAGCAGGACGGACACCTGAAGTTTTCCGTCGGCGAGGAAAACGATTCGGCTGCAGCAGTCCTCGACGGACTGAAACTGCATCTGACTGAGCTTTCAAAGCAGTACCCGAAAAAGATCAAAGTCATTACGGAGGTGTAACACAATGCTCAAGATAAATATTCAGCTTTTCGCACATAAGAAGGGCGGCGGATCGACCAAGAACGGCCGTGATTCTGAGTCCAAGAGACTCGGCGTCAAGAGAGGCGACGGTCAGTTCGTTCTCGCAGGCAATGTCCTTGTCAGACAGCGCGGAACCCACATCCATCCCGGCAACAATGTCGGCAAGGGTTCTGATGACACCCTTTTCGCTCTCGTCGACGGCAACGTCAAGTTCGAGAGAATGGGCAAGGATCGCAAGAAAGTCAGCGTTTACGCTGTCGAGCAGTAATCTGCCTGAATTTTTAAAATTACGGCTTCGCTTCGGCGGAGCTGTTTTTTTATATTTAACGCTTAAAATCACTTATATATTGCTTCAATATATGTAATAATGTGCGTTTAACAAAGTGTTTTGTATACCTTTTATATATAGGGCATTTTCGGGCAAAAAATCCGTCGGAAAATGCAAGTAAAAAGCTCCGCCGATGTGACGGAACGGCGGCGGGTGATTGTTAAAAAGTGTAAAGCGTTTTACTTTACACTTTTTCAGCCTTTTTTGCAGGTAAAATTATGTAAAGCGAAGAGGTTTACAAGCCCTGTTTATTTTTCTTTGCCGATATAGTTTGGTGCGCAACGAAACAGGTCGGCGAAACTTGAAAATGATTCTTTTAAAACATCAAATAGCTAAATTTGTTACGGATTTTCATTGATTTGTAACCATTTGTAACTTTTTGGACTTTTCACAAAAGTTTAGCCATTTTTTCCCATTTTAACGGGCGGTTTCAAGGGTCAGTGCCACACTTTGAGCGTTATCGTATTTGATTTGCAAGTACGCTCTTGTGCAAACTGCACAAAATGAGAGCCTCAAAAAATTTGACAAATGCCGATTGTGTCAATATAATAGCAGGAGTCGTTTCAAAAACGGCTCAGCACACCCACGGAACCCAAAGCAAAGAACAAAGGAGTTTTACCTGATGTTAGAGCATATCAAGGCTTTCTTTGCAAAACTGCCCGTGAGAAATATGTCAAAACGCAAAGTTCTGGCAACGGTTTCAGCCCTTGTGGTTATCGTCTCTGTTGTGACGATAACGGCATTCGCGGCTGCGGCGACTTATAAAGTCACCGTAAACGAGGCAGGCAAAAAGGCCTACACAGTTTCGACCCGCGCAGACTCAGTTGAAAAATTTGTTGAGGATAACGCGGACGCCCTGTCACTCGGCGAGTATGATTATCTCGACACCTCTTCTTTCGAAGTCGGCGAGAACTGCACAGTGACCGTCCTTCGCGCGCAGGTCATCAAAGTCATCGACAACGGCGAGGAGCACTTCCTCAACGGAGCCGGTCCTGCGGCTCAGATGCTCGAGAAGCACAACATGGCTCTCGGCAAGTTCGACGAGATAAACCTCGCTGACAATGAGTTCGTCAGCAGCGACAAGACACTTGAAATCAAGCGTTCATTCGGCGTCACTGTTATAGCGGACGGAAAATCAAACGATGTCCAGATAGCCTCCGGCACTGTCAAAGATGCAGTCGCCCGCGCAGGCATCACACTCGGCGATAATGACGAGACCGATCCCGCGCTCGATACGGAGCTCACCAACGGCATGGAGATAAACGTCCTGCGTGTTGAGTACAAGGAGCGCACCGAGACCGTCAAGATCCCGTTCGACACAGTCACAAAGAGAACCCCCGACCTCTATGTTGACCAGACAAAGGTCTCCGTCGAGGGCGTGGACGGCGAGAAGATAGTCACCTATAAAGACAAATATGTCAACGGCGACCTCGACTCTTCCGAGACCGTCAATGAAAAGATAACCAAGCAGATGGTGACCGAGGTCATCCTCAAGGGCAGAGTCAAGCGCGTCAAGAATATCAGACTCAAGACTCATACGCCGATATCCGAGCTCAAAGTTCCAGCGCGCGTTCAGCTTGATGCAAACGGCGTGCCCAAGAACTACAAGAGAATAGTTGACGGCACCGCAACCGCATATTACGGCGGCGGCGGAACGGCATCGGGCCGCAGGGCAATGCCCGGACACATCGCGGTCAACCCCAAGCAGTTCCCTTACGGAACCGAGCTCTATATCGTCTCGCTTGACGGCAAGTTCGTCTACGGCTACTGCATAGCGGCCGATACCGGCGGATTTGCAAAGAGAAATTCCTGCACTGTAGACCTCTATATGAACACATATGAGGAGTGCTGTGCATGGGGCTACAGAGGTGTGCGCATCTACGTTCTCTGATGAATAAAAAATCAGGACTGTCTGAACGGACAGTCCTTTTTTCATGCCTATTCCACCACGCCCAACAAAAAATCCTATCCAATAGCGGATAGGATTTTTGTCTTATAATCATTGCTGAGTTTTTATACTCTGTTGCTCGGTCGGTCTTCAATTATCCTGCCGTCCGATATTCTGACAACGCGCGTTCCCTCTTCGGCGATCTCGTTGTCGTGGGTGATGAGGATTATCGTGCGCCCCTCGTCGTTGAGCTCATGGAGTATCTTCATGACCTCCTTGCCGGAGTGCGAGTCGAGGTTGCCGGTCGGTTCGTCCGCGAGGATTATCGGCGGGCGCGCGGCGACTGCACGGGCTATCGCGACTCTCTGCTGCTGACCGCCGGACATCTGCGAGGGCAGGTGGTTCATGCGCTTTTCGAGCCCGACTCGGCGCAGTGCGTCGACCGAGAGCTTCTCGCGCTCCTCTTTCTTTACGCCTCTGTATATCAGCGGCAGCTCAACGTTTCCCTTTGCCGTGAGGCTCGGAATAAGATTAAAGCCCTGGAAGATGAAGCCTATTTCTTTGTTGCGTATCTCCGAAAGCTCGTCGTCCGACAGGTTTGAAACATCCTTGCCGTCAATGAGATATTCGCCGCTCGTGCAGATGTCGAGCAGACCGAGCATGTTCATCAGCGTCGATTTGCCCGAGCCGGAGTGACCGACGATCATCAGAAATTCTCCGCGGTCAACGGTCAGCGAAACTCCGTCGAGCGCGTGAACTTCGTTCTCGCCGGGATTGTATATTTTATATGCGTCCTTGACTTCGATAAGATGCGCCATTGCAAAGCTCCTCAAGTGTTTTTTATAATTTTATCGCGATGTTGTTCATCAAGTCAAGTCAACATTTGTAAATTATTTTCGCGGCGGTATATTTCTTTCGCGCGTGCAGAAAATAGACGCAAGGGAGATGAAAGTATGTCGCTGTCCGGAAAAGAATATGAAAAAATGACGAAGCGCGCCTCGCCGCCGAGCCCGAAGCTGATGAACCTGCTGAAAGCTTTTTTGATAGGCGGGCTCATCTGCGCGATAGGCGAGGGATTTTCGATGCTCTATGAGTCGCTCGGCGCGGACGAAAAGACGGTGTCGAGCCTTGTACCATGTACTCTTGTCGTTATTGCCGCCGTGCTGACCGCTCTCGGCGTGTTCGATAAAATCGCCCGTCATGCGGGCGCCGGTACACTCGTGCCGATAACCGGCTTTGCAAATGCAGTCGTGTCGCCCGCAATGGAGTTCCAGAGTGAGGGCAGGATTCTCGGCACGGGCGCGAATATGTTCAAGGTTGCGGGGCCTGTTATAGTCTATGGCAGCGCCGCGGCAGTCGTCTACGGCGTGATTTATTATATCGCGCTCAGGATAATGGGGTGAACCGATGGCAGAGAGAATTGGAAAATATACGCTGAAATTCGGCAGCCGTCCGGGAATAATCGCATCCGCCGCGATAGTCGGCAGCAAGGAGGGGGACGGACCTCTCGGCGGGAACTTCGATGAAATTATAACCGACGGCACATTCGGCGAAAAGACATGGGAGAAGGCGGAGAGCGCGTTTCAGCACCGCGCCGTGGTGAAGGCTATTGAAAAATCCGGCATGACCGCCGCCGATATAGATATGCTAATGGCGGGTGATTTGCTCAGCCAGTGCAGCGGCTCGGCGTTCGGCGCACGCGATCTCGGCATACCGTTTGTCGGGCTTTACGGCGCGTGCTCAACAATGGCTTTGTCGCTGGCATTGGCGGCGCTGAGTGTCGATTCGGGTGCGGCGCGTATAGCCGCCGCGGCAACTTCGTCGCACTTCTGCTCAGCGGAGAAGCAGTTCCGCACACCGCTCGAATACGGCGGTCAGCGTCCTCCGACTGCCCAGTGGACGGCGACGGCGGCAGGGTGCGCCGTGATAGGAAAGTCCGCGTCGCCGCATATAGAAGCCGCCACATTCGGCAGGATAACCGACTACGGAGTCAAAGACGCAAACAACATGGGTGCGGCTATGGCGCCCGCCGCGTGCTCGACAATAACTGCCTTTTTGCAGGACACAAAAACACAGCCGGAGGATCTCGACCTTATCCTGACTGGCGACCTCGGCTATGTCGGCTCAACGCTCCTGCGCGAGCTGATGAGAAAGCAGGAGCATATCGATATCACGACCTGCCACAACGACTGCGGACTGATGCTCTATCGGCTCAACGAGCAGGATGTGAACTCCGGCGGCTCGGGCTGCGGGTGCAGCGCGGCGGTGGTCTGCTCGCATATCGTCAGTGAGATGCGCTCGGGCAGGCTCAACAAAGTGCTCTTCGTCGGAACGGGCGCGCTGCTCTCGGCGGTCTCACCGCTCCAGGGCGAGACAGTGCCGTCGATAGCCCACGCGGTCCTGCTGACAAACTGAAAGGGGATAGCAATGGATACTGTGCAGAGTGTTTCAAAGAGCCTGAAGCTCGTCAGCTGCGCACTGACCTCAATGCGCTGGCTCGATATAATCAAAAAGCTCATCGCCGCCGCGGCGGTAGCGACAGCCGCCTGCTCGGCGCTGAGCATAATAGCCGCGTGCAGGGAGAAAAAGTGAAAAAACGCGAAAACCGGCTGTAAAGTATAATCGCTTTACGGCTGGTTTTTGTGTTATTAATAGGCTTGTCAGGCTTTCGTGCAGGGAAACCTGATTGACGAAGCCGAGACTGAGAGCTTATTTCACGAAATTCGCACTAAATTTATTACCCTGTACCTTGTAGGGTGCGGCGACCCGACGCACCGCTGCCGCCGACGGCGGCACGAAGTTTTCGCAAGATTTGTTCTACTGACCGTAGCGGCGAACTTCGTTCGCCTGCTTTTGAAGTCTGTATAGGGGTGACGGAGCCGGTTTTTCTGCTTATCTGTGTTGCTTTTTACCCCGATAAACCACTGCCGCGATGCCATGTTACTATACATTATATATATAAGCCTTTTTATATAGCGGTTATGTAAAACAAATATAGCCTTAAAAGCCGTGTTTTTATTAATTATCAGCAAATAAAAGCCCTACTTATTTCTATAACAAATATTAATATGATAAATAGACGTTATTATTCTCAGAACTCATGATTTTTTGTGCAATTTTTACCCGCAAAAAATTAAAATTAATTCTCCAAAATCATAAAAGCGTTAATTTTAATGGAAATATAGAACAAAGATGACATTTTTCAACATATTTGTTAAATCTGTATTGTTAGCATACAATAAAAAATTGAACTTTCATTGTACAAAACGCACAAAAATGATTAAAAAATTTTAAACTTATTGACAAAGTGCCGAACGAGGGGTTATTCTTTACATGGGGGATAATCATACCCTCTTGCTTTGTATTGCCCGAACAGAGCAAAATGACTTTGTCGCCAATGTGTTCCGTCAATTTGCGGGAGACGGAATGCTCTGATATATGGTGAAATTTTTAAAATGGAGGTGTAAATTTGAAGAAAATGAAACGCTTGTTAGCAATCATCCTTGCTTCACTGCTCATACTCTCATCGGCTACCGCCGGCGCGAGTGCGTACCAGGCTTATAAGGATGACGCGCTGACAAAGTACGACTTTACTGACACTGCGGTTCTGACCACAGAGCAGTATGCGTCTGCGCTTCTTGACTACGCTGACAAGGCGCTTGCCAAAGAGAACATCACGATGGATCTTTCGATTCTCGGTAAGCTTGATGCGACGTCTATAGACAATGCTCTTTCGAGCGTCTATAAGCTGATCAACGGCAACAAGATCATCCTTTGGATGGCCGGCGATCTGAACAGCGTCAATGTCGATGCAATCAAGAACCCGCGCAGAAGCAATACCACTGATGTCGCAGTCATCAAGGCGCTCCTTCAGTTCCTTGCGGACAACAAGGGAATCGTCAAGAAGGTTGTCGTCGGCGGTGTCGGTAAGTACAAGCGAGACGGCGGTGTCTCTCTCGGCGTTGCCAACTCGTTCGTAAAGGTCGATCTGAATGTCGAAGTTATGCTCAGAGAGATGATTTGGGGTCTTGCATATCCGAATACGGAATACAACAGCTCCAATAACATCGACAGCATGCTTCAGGTCATCATTCAGAACGCTCTTGCAGGCGTTAAAGAGATTCCTGACAGCGTCAAAAATCTCGTTGACCTCAACTCGACAAAGTCTACATATGACTTCATCGAGGATCTTCTTCAGACAGCTTATAACGATATAGCTGTTCCGATGCTCAATGACCAGACAATGAAGTGGCTCGGTCAGGAGATCGACAAGGATACCACAGGTACTCTTGCGGGTCTGTTCAACAGGGACTTCAGGGTTTCGGCCTATACCGTCCCCGCGGGCAGCACTCTTGTTGCTGAGCTCAATAACATTGCCGGCGGCATTGTTAACGGACTTCTGAAGAACTACAACGGTTGGGTCTCGGGTGACAATTCAAAGCTCACCGATAATGTTGTCGCAGTTGCGAGATACATTCTCAAAGAGACCGGCGATTACTTCTTCCCGGATTGGCAGAAGCACATCGCAACAGCCGAAGAGATCGACGCAATGAGCAAGGAAGAGCTTATCGCTTATCTTGCGCGCTCGATCATCAACGCATCAGTCGGCTATATGTACATCCCCGAGGATGTCACGACTGTTATAGGCGTTGCATGGGAGGCTGTTAAGCAGCTCATGGCTCAGTTCCTTCCCGAAAGAGATTACAGCGGTTATCCCAAGACTGTTCAGGGTATCCTTGACATGCTTGCGGATTTCGTCGCCTACAACGTCAATCCCGGTATCGACCTCAACGCAGGTGATCTGAAGAAGGCGCTCAACTACGGCGACGGTATGGATAAGATGCTGACTACTGCCGTTCAGTGGCTTGCCGCTGACCCGCAGTATTACACAGGTCTTCTTCCCAGCACTGCTATCGATACCTCTGACGGATGGAAAGCTCTTGATGATATCTTCTTCAAGCTGTTAGACAAATCTGTTCTTCCCGCAAAGTTTGCCAACAGCGGAAGCGAGACTATCCTCAAGGATATTGTTTATTCTATCCTCAACGGACTGCTCGTTGATCAGGATCTGACCTGCATCTCTGACCTGTTTGTTAAGAATGAGTCCGGCGCATTCGCCACTCAGACTCTCAAGCAGAGCATCGTGAGACTCGTCACCGATATCCTCAACGCAGTTCTTCCGGGAACGATAACCAAGACTTACGGCTCGCTCAATGAGATCGTTTCGAACTCTGAGCTCGGCTCGATAGTCGAGAACCTTCTCGGATCTTTGAATTCCAACAAGGACAAGCTTGTTCCGCCTATCGTCAACATCGTGGCTCAGGTCATGAAGCTGACTGATAAGGCAAAGTTCAAGGAAATGGAGATCGCCGGTTCAAAGAGAATCAAGAACAGCAGCGAACTTGATCTCACGGTTTATAACGGAAGCCAGGGCATTAACAGAGGTTATACTGATAAGAACAATAACTTCACTCAGGACAAGCTTCCCCGTTATACAATCGATAGTTGGAGCGCTGTTGCTTATAACTATGACGGCAGCAAACAAAAGGATCTTTCGGTATCCGGTCTTACTGCCAATGAGGAACTCAATGGCGGCGATAATAGGTCGGTGAAGATAAGCGGAATCGACAGTAATAATACGCTTGTTGTCTTTACTGTATATTATTTTGCCCTCGATGAGGCGGGAAATAAGCTGACAAACGATGCTTCGGTTTGCAGATTCTATTCTTACAGGCTTGATGGTGCTGATGTTGATAACAATACCAGCGGAATTAATACGGGCTCAAACAAGACAAGTGCGTCTGTTAATGATTGCCCGCCCAAGCTTCTGCTGTTTAATCAGAACAACACCAACCCGCTGAAGACGATATGTGCGCAGAGTGTTACTTTCAAGGTGCCGAAGGGCAAAGGTTCACATACAGGATCTAATGCATCGGCTAATCTCGGTGGCCTTAGTTCCAACCTTAAGAGTGCGACCTCCTCGGCGTCAATGGATGGCGGAAATGCTATTTCAGGTTCAAATGCCTATGACAGCATTGATCTTTGGGAGGAGACAGCTTCTATTGCAAAGTTTGAAGTTGGCTTTGACACTACGATCAATTGGGCTGCTACGGCAAAGAAGGGTAACAAAACCGACCATTACAATGGTGCTACCCGCATTATCTGTTATAACGATTACGGACTTCCTGAGCTCTACAATATAGAAGCTGGCAAGAATCGCGCAAGAACAGATTATGACAGCAGCGCGGATGCAGCTTGGGACGCATATATAACCGCCCTTAACAATGCGGCTATATATACGCTTCTTCCCGGTACGATTGCGCTCTACACCAATAGCGAATTCCTTGCAGGATTTGAAGCTAGACAGAAGGCACTTGCCTCTGCAGTTGAAACTTTGGAGACGCATTTGGTTTCCGCTTCTGTTGACTCGCTCAAGACCGCCGTTGAGGCAGTCCAGGGCAAGGACAACGCAGAGGGCGCCGTTTATTGGGATGACGGTTATAACTATTTCGGTTATGACGATTTCAATTCAGTCACCTGGAACGGCTGGAAGGAAGCCAGAAACCGCGCTCTCAACCTCTACAACTCGACCATAGCTCCCAAGGAGCCCGTTGCTCCCGAGAAGCCCGGCGATGACGCTACTCTGATCGAGAAGCAGAAGTATGATAAGGCATATGCACAGTGGCAGACCGACCACGCAGCGTGGGAGACCGCGCTTGCAGCGTGGCAGATGCCCACAATATCCGCTATCGATGTTGCTTATGCTGAGCAGCAGGTTGCGCTTTGGGGTCCCAGACTTATAAAGCTTGCCGCTGTTAAGACGCACCTCGATGCGGCTATCAAGATGTGCACCATCGACTCCGCAGACGCTTCCAAGTATGATGCGGACAGATGGGAAGCATATGCAAAGTCATTTGCTTATGCTCAGAAGGTTTCGACCTCGTTCAACGCCTCTACGACCATGCGCACGCAGGTCAGAGAAGCTATGAACAACCTTATCTACAACTGGAAGCGCCTTATTGCTAACCCCGTTGTCTCCGTCACCTTCACCTTCACTGTGAATGGCGTGACTCACGCGGTTCTTACCGGCAACCAGGGCGATTCCGTTGATCTTAGCTCCATCGAAGCTCCTGCCGCACCTGTCGGCATGCACTTCGTCGGTTGGGGCAACGTACCCGCAACGTTTGACGCTGACGCTACATTCGAAGCTCAGTTCGCAAACAACACGGATACAAAGTACACCGTGAATGTTTATAATATGGACACCACCGGCAACTATCCGGCAACTCCCGACAGCACCTATCAGGGCGCAGGCGAGACCAATTCTACAGCCGATATCACTGCCGATGCAGTCGCCGCTGAAGGCTTCTCGCTCGATTCGGCAAAGAGCACCCTTACCGGCACTATCGCCGCTGACGGTTCTCTCGTCCTCAGCATTTACTATTCACGTAACCAGTACACCATAACTTATGCTAACACGGATCTCGAACCCGATACATATTATTATGGCGCTACTGTTTCCGCCCGTACTCCCGAGAAGGCTGGCTATGCTTTCCAGGGTTGGGAGGAAGAGGTTCCCTCCACCATGCCCGCACAGAACATCACTCTTACGGCTAAGTGGAACGAGAATCCCGCAGACTACACCGATTATGACATAGCTGTTGCAGCTGCCAACGCTAAGAAGGCAGAGGCCAACTACGACAAGACCTACACCGAGGCTTCCAGAAAAGCTCTTGACGCCGCTCTTGCAGTTGACGTCTCCGGCAAGAAGCTCAGCGAGCAGGGTGTTGTCGACGCTCAGACCGCAGCTATCAACGCTGCTGTTAAGGGTCTTGAGAAGATGACATACAACGCAACATTCTATGTTGACGGCGAAGAGTACAGAGTCGTTCCCACCAAGGTCGGCGAGCAGATCGTCGCCCCCGAGGCTCCCTCCAAGCAGGGCTACACCTTCACCGGATGGACTCCCGAAGTCGGAACGATGGGCATTGAGGATGTTTCCTTCAACGCAGTATTCTCCGCAGGCACCGTTGCTTACACTGTCGAGACATACGTAATGGATGTCACCGGCAACTATGGCGACGCTGCTATCGAGAACAAGTCCGCTACTACCGACGAGACCGTCTCCGTTACTCCCGAGGATCGTGAGGGCTTCTCGGTTGCAGCTGAGAGCGTACTTTCCGGCGAAGTCAAGGCTGACGGCAGCCTTGTTCTCAAGGTTTACTACAGCCGCAACCAGTACAAGCTTACTGTTGACGGCAATGTGACCAATGTTTATTACGGCGCAGCCATCAGTGTTGCCGAGCCGGCAGCTCGTGAGGGCTACACCTTCGCCGGTTGGGACAGAGATGTTCCCGAAACCATGCCCGCTTCCGATGTAACTCTTGTTTCCCAGTGGAACGAGAACGACGCTGACTACACCGCTTACAACGCGGCTAAGGCAGCGGCTGAGGCTAAGCAGGCAGAAGCAAACTTCGACAAGACCTACACCGCAGAGTCCAGACAGGCTCTCGCCGATGCCCTTGCGAAGGATGTTTCCGGCAGGAAGTACACCCAGCAGGGTGAAGTTGATGCAGCCGCTAAGGCAATCAACGATGCGGTCACAGCTCTTGAGCTCATGACCTACAAAGCCACCTTCTATGTTGACGGCGCTGAATACAAGGTTGTTACTGCGAAGGTCGGCGAAGCTATCGCCAAGCCCGACGATCCCTCCAAGACAGGTTATGTCTTCACCGGTTGGGATCCCGAGGTCGGAACCATGGGCACTGAGGATCTCACCTTCAATGCTAAGTTCTCCGCAGGCGAAGTTTCTTACACTGTTGAGACCTATGTCATGGGTCTTGACGGTCAGTACGGCGCAGCCGATTCCAAGAACGTTGCAGCAACCACCAGCGCAGAGATAACTCTTACCCCCGATGCCCGCGAGGGCTTCACGGTTGCAGGCGAGAGCGTTCTCACCGGTACAGTCGCAGCTGACAGCAGCCTTGTTCTCAAGGTTTACTACAGCCGTAACCAGTACAAGCTTACTGTTGACGGCACAACGACCGAAGTCTACTACGGCGCAGCTCTTGAGATCGCAGATCCCGAGGCAAGAACCGGTTACACCTTCGCCGGCTGGAAACCCGCGGCTCCCGCGACCATGCCCGCTAACGATGTAACTCTTGAGTCCCAGTGGACCGAGAACGGTGCTGATTACACTGCTTATGACGCGGCAGTCAAGGCTGCTCAGGCTAAGCAGGCCGAGTCCGACTACGCAGCAAGATACACCGAGGAGAGCAGAAATGCTCTTGCAGCGGCTCTTGCAGCAGATGTCTCCGGCAAGAAGTACACCCAGCAGGGTGAAGTTGATGCGGCAACAACCGCTATCAACAACGCAGTCGCAGGTCTCAACAAGATGACCTACAACGCAATATTTACAGTCGACGGCGAAGAGTACGCCAAGGTTCCCACGAAGGTTGACGATCAGATTGTCGCTCCCAAGGATCCGTCCAAGGAAGGCTACACCTTCGCAGGTTGGAAACCCTCAGTCGGCATTATGGGTACCGCAGACGCTACCTTCGAGGCAGTGTTCGCAGCAGCAGGTGACACCGCTTACACCGTCAACACCTATGTAATGGGCACCGACGGCACTTACGGCGATCCCACTTCTGAGAAGCTTACCGGTACCACCGGCTCGACCGCTACCTACGCACCTGAGGCTCGCGAGGGCTTCACCGTTGCGGACGAGAGCGTTCTTTCCGGCACTATCGCAGCTGACGGCAGCCTTGTTCTCAAGGTTTACTACAGCCGCAACAAGTATACCCTGACCGTTGACGGTGTCGCTTCCGAAGTCTACTACGGCGCAGCTGTTTCCGTGGCAGAGCCTTCTAAGGAGCACTACACCTTCGCAGGTTGGGAGCCCGAGCTTCCCGACACCATGCCCGCGAACGACGTAACAGTCGTTTCCAAGTGGACAGAGGACGGCGCTGACTACACCGCATATGATGCAGCAGTCGCAGCGGCTCAGGCGAAGAAGGCCGAGACTGACTATGATAAGACCTACACCGCAGAGTCCAGAGCGGCTCTCGATGCAGCTCTTGCAGAAAAAGTTTCCGGCAAAAAGTATTCCGAGCAGTCTGTTGTCGATGCAGCCGCCAAGGCTATCAACGATGCAGTTGCCTCTCTCGAGGTCATGACCTACAACGCAACCTTCTATGTTGACGGCGCTGAGTACAGAGTCGTTCCCACGAAGGTCGGCGCGCAGATCGTTGCTCCCGAAGCTCCTTCCAAGACCGGCTATGTCTTCACCGGTTGGGATCCCGCAGTCGGCGTTATGGGCACTGGGGATGTTTCCTTCAACGCTCAGTTCTCCGCAGGCGAGGTTTCCTACAAGGTTGAGACTTATGTCATGGGTCTTGACGGACAGTACGGCGCAGCAGAGACCAAGACTGTTCCCGCAACCACCGGCGCAGCCGTCTCCGTCGAGCCTGAGGCTCGCGAGGGCTTCACCGTTGCTGACAACAGCGTCCTCTCCGGCGTTGTTGTTGCCGACAGCAGCCTTGTTCTTAAGGTCTACTACAGCCGTAACCAGTACAAGCTTTCTGTTGACGGCGTAGAGTCCGATGTTTACTATGGCGCAGCTCTTAACATTGCCGCTCCGGCAGCAAGAGAGGGCTTCACCTTCACCGGCTGGAATGTCGAAGTTCCCGCCAACATGCCCGCATCTGACCTGACCCTCGTTTCCCAGTGGAGCGAGAACGACGCTGACTACACCGCTTACAACGCGGCAGTCGCAGCGGCTAAGGCAAAGCAGGGCGAAGAGAATTATGACAAGATGTACACCGCCGAGACCAGAGATGCTCTCGCAGGCGCTCTTGCCATAGATGTTGCCGGTAAGAAGTATTCCGAGCAGTCTGTTGTCGATGCAGCTACCAAGGCTATCAACGACGCAGTTGCAGCTCTCGAAGTTATGACCTACAACGCGATCTTCACAGTCGACGGCGCCCAGTACGAAGTCGTTCCCACGAAGGTTGGCGAGCAGATCGTCGCTCCGAAGGATCCCGCTAAGGAAGGCTATGTCTTCAAGGGATGGGATAAGGAAGTCGGCAAGATGGGCGTTGAGGATATCACCTTCGCCGCCCAGTTCGAAGAGGCGTCCGGCATTGCCTACACCGTCGAGGTTTACACGATGGATGTCAACGGCAACTACGGCGCAGCTGAGACAAAGACCCTTTACGGCACCACCGGCGCCCAGGTCACTGCAGACACAACTGCCGCCGAAGGCTTTACCTTCGACGAGTCGGCAGCTAATGTTGTCAGCGGTACCGTCACAGCCGACGGCAGCCTCGTACTGAAGGTCTACTTTGCCCGTAACCAGTACAAGCTTACTGTTGACGGCGCAGAGTCCGAAGTTTACTACGGCGCAGCTCTTGACATTGCCACCCCGGCAGCGCGTGAGGGCTACACCTTCATCGGCTGGAACGTTGATGTTCCCGCCACCATGCCCGCATCCGACCTGACCCTCGTTTCCCAGTGGAGCGAGAACGACGCTGACTACACCGCTTACAATGCGGCAGTTGCAGCGGCTCAGGCGAAGAAGGCCGAGACTGACTATGATAAGACCTACACCGCAGAGTCCAGAGCGGCTCTCGATGCAGCTCTTGCAGAAAAAGTTTCCGGCAAAAAGTATTCCGAGCAGTCTGTTGTCGATGCAGCCGCCAAGGCTATCAACGATGCAGTTGCCTCTCTCGAGGTCATGACCTACAACGCAACCTTCTATGTTGACGGCGCTGAGTACAGAGTCGTTCCCACGAAGGTCGGCGAGCAGATCATCGCTCCCGAGAATCCCACCAAGGAAGGCTTCGTCTTCACCGGTTGGGATAAGGAAGTCGGAGTCATGGGCACCGAGGATGTTTCCTTCAACGCTCAGTTCTCCGCCGGCGAAGTCTCCTACAAGGTTGAGACTTACGTCATGGATGTCAACGGCGCTTACGGCGCAGCTGATGTCAAGGTCGTTCCTGCCACTACCGGCGCGGCCGTCTCCGTCGATCCCGAGGCTCGTGAGGGCTTCACGGTCGCCGCTGACAGCGTCCTCTCCGGCACAGTCGCAGCTGACGGCAGCCTTGTTCTCAAGGTTTACTACAGCCGTAACCAGTATAAGCTTACGGTTGACGGTGCAGAGTCCATGGTTTACTACGGTGCTGAACTCAACATCGCAGAGCCCACCAAGGATCACTACACCTTCGCAGGTTGGAACGTCGAAGTCCCTGCCACCATGCCCGCATCCGACCTGACCCTCGTTTCCCAGTGGACCGAGGAAGGCGCTGACTACACTGCATATGATGCAGCAGTCAAGGCCGCTCAGGCGAAGAAGGCTGAGGCGGACTATGACAAGACCTACACAGCAGAGTCCAGAGCGGCTCTCGATGCAGCTCTTGCCATAGACGTTGCCAATAAGAAGTATTCCGAGCAGGCTGATGTCGATGCAGCAACTGCTGCTATCAACGACGCAGTCAAAGCTCTCGAGCTCATGACCTACACCGCTAACTTCTATGTCAACGGCCAGCTCTATAAGGCTGTTACCGCGAAGGTTGGCGAGCAGATCATAGCTCCTAAGGATCCGTCTGTCGACGGTTACAACTTCAACGGTTGGGATCCCGCAGTCGGAACCATGGGCACCGAGGATGTCAGATTTGACGCTATCCTTGTTGCCAGCAACTCCTCCATCATCTCCGTCACTCCGGAGACCCCGAACTACGGCGGCATGCATCAGTATGCAGTCAAGGTCAAGGGCGAGCCTCTGAAGATCAAGATAGTTGACGCAAACGGCAATACCCGCACGTTTGACAGAAACACCTCCATGACAAGCGATGCCAATGCGCTCGGTATCTTGAAGATAGAGAAGACTGAGGACGGCGAAATCTGGCTCATCAATGCTAACCTCGCAGAAGGCAAGTTCACTGCTTATGCGAAGATGGCGAAGGAATACTGGGAGAACGATGGCTATGGCTTCACAGTCTCGTTCGATCAGAAGCCCGAGCCTAAGATCGGCGATGTTACCGAAGTTACCTACGACACCCCGAACTACGGCGGCAAGCAGGACTATCGCGTTAAGGTCACCGATAAGGCTGGTAAGATCCAGTTCGTCTATGCAAACGGCGGAACCACCACCCTTACAAGACTTGATCCGAGAGTCTCCATCAAGTCTTATGACGCACAGGGCAATGAGGTCTATGCAAACAGCACCAACCTCGCTTATGAGATCTGGACTGTTAACTTCAACCTTCCCGCAGGCAACTATGTTGTCAGAGCGAAGTATGGAAGAAATACATGGAGCGAAGGCCTTGCAGTCAACGTAGTTATCAGCGCTAAGCCGGCAACGGCTGTCAGCGTTACCGAGGTCAATGCCTCTGCTGATTCTGTCGCAGTCACCGTCAACGGCACTGCCAAGAAGGTCAAGATAACCTACGCTTCGGGTGCTACCAGAACCTTCAACAGAGATGACGCCAATGTCTCCATAGCTTCTGACGGCGACGGCGAGATCTGGACCATCAATGTTAAGCTCACCGAAGGCGATTACACCGCAACCGCGAAGTACATCGACAACGGCAAGCAGGTCTGGGATACCACCGACTTTGCTTTCACGGTCTAAGGCTGTGAACAAAAACTGAAATCCTGCTCAAAAGGCAGGTGAGAAGGGGAGTCGCCCTCGGGCGGCTCCCCCGATTTTTTTGCCCCGAAGTTTACTTGAACTATCTGAAAAAATATGATACAATAGTTGCAGTACAAGTATAATTTTCAGGTTGGTGAAATTTTTATGACTCCGAATATCTCGAAACACACTCTTCAGAGACTGCCGATGTACCTGAGCTATATCCAGGGGCTTCCGGAGGATGCGCCGAAAAATATATCCGCTACAACTATCGCCGAAGCGCTTCAGCTCAATGATGTTCAGGTTCGCAAGGATCTCGCGAGCGTCAGCTCGTCCGGCAAACCGAAGGTCGGCTACAATGTCAAGGATCTTATCGCGGAGCTTGAAGCTTTCCTCGGCTATAATGATATAGATAATGCCGTGATAGTCGGCGCCGGCAGCCTCGGCAAGGCGCTGCTCAACTACAGCGGCTTCAAGGCATACGGGCTCAATATAATCGCCGCGTTCGACCTGTGCGAAGAGCCGACCGAATTCCAGGGCAAGACGGTCTTCCCGATAGCCCAGCTCGGCAGCTTCTGCCGCAAGGTGAATGTGCATATAGGCATCATCACTGTCCCTGCATCGAGCGCGCAGGAGATATGCGACCTGCTTGTTGAAAGCGGCATCCGCGCTATCTGGAACTTTGCTCCGGTTCATCTCGTCGTCCCGGACGGCATACTCGTCCAGAACGAGAATATGGCGTCGTCGCTCGCTCTGCTTTCAAACCACCTGCGCGAGCAGATGAAAAAGTAAATATAAACAATCAATCGGCTGTCGAATAAAAACGACAGCCGATTTTTTGTATTTAATATGCGAAATTTGATGTGTTCATATTAAATTATAAATGCTGGTACGGTAAAAATGTACAAATTTGGATTTATCTATCACTTTAGCTATAGCAAAATAAAAGCAAGTGACCAGTTGACTTCTATAATAAAACCTTTAATAGCCGCGCCGCAGTGTTCGATAGCTAACTGGGACAGGTGGGCAACATCACCGAAGCGCCGCCTGTGGCGGATGAAGCGAGGCG
>ERZ791919.579-NODE-579-length-39440-cov-4.808557_pt1 | contig 39440 bp, 40 predicted proteins | sample MGYA00510137_ERZ791919 | MGnify/ENA primary metagenome ERZ791919 (study PRJEB30046, sample SAMN00792059) | human gut metagenome | study: EMG produced TPA metagenomics assembly of the A metagenome-wide association study of gut microbiota in type 2...
GTCCATGAGGTTTGCCTCACAGAATAGCGGTTGTATGCGAACGAGTCGCACGATTGTAGTGCATGGATTTCTTGAAATTGATGGTATTCAGAATTTTCAGCCGGTAGCCGAAGTGCAGGAGCATTTTTCCGCACTCGGTAACGATGCTGCCTTTGGGGTCTGTGACCACAAAGCTGACGGGATATTTCTTGGATGTGCATTGCATCAAATTTGGCTTCAGCCAAAATCTCGTCTTGCCGGAGCCGGAACCGCCGATAATCAGCACGTTTTTATTTCGTGCTGTGCGGGGGTCAGCGGGGCGGTTGTTCATGGTCAGACTTTCCGTCTGGGTGAGAATGATGTTGTTCTCAAAGGCTGGGTCAACATAGGGGGCAATGTCGGCGGCGGTTCCCCAGCGGGCAGAACCGTATTCCTGATTGTGCCGGAACTTCTTGGCGTTCTTCCCTTTGACATATACAGCCAGCCGCATGGCAGCGGCAATGCAGATGCCAACGCATAGGTCAGTCGGGTGAAAGCTGGGCATTGGAGATGTAAAAGCTGACCGAATGCCCTCCATCATGTGCAGGGCTTTCCCGCTGAAATCCGCACCTGGGGCAAGGCGAAGGGCCTGCCCGACCTTGGTTGCGAACAGGGCGATAAAAAGATATGGAATATTGGGAATCAGAAGCTTTTTCCAGTTTTTCTTTCTCAACGTTCCAGCTCCTTTTTCTTCTCTCGATGGATACCCATGGATTGCAGCATTTCTTTGAACCGGGCCAGCTTTGCCAGTACAGAGGGGCGGCTGTGCTGCTTCATTGTCTTTGCGGTATACTCCTTGAAAGCGGCGGTCATAGCATCCGCATCCTGACTTTTGAAAAAGACAAGATAGCGGTCCTGTCCCTTGGCTTTATAGGGCGCAAAGTCAATACCATACTTTCGGGCAATTTTTTGAAAAGAGCCGATGTTCCGGTCTGTGACCTCCACACTCTGCAATCCCCGATTTTGGGCAGCCAGCTGTTTGACGGTCATTTTTCCGTGCGGGCCGTTTTCCTGATGTGCCTTCCACTGCTGCAGCAGCTTTACAAGCGCCTTTTTCAGCTCCTGCTCTGTCAGCTTCGTGCAGTTGATCGCCAGCGTTACGACTCGCTGTTCCACTTCTTCCTGCATGGATCATCCCTCCTTTCTCAGGTTTGCAGGGAGAAGCGGACAGCCTAGGGCGGAACCACCAGGCGGCGGAGCAGCTTCTTCATGTTGATCCCTCCTTTATCGGATTTGGTCTTTGCGGTCATAATGCAGGTTCCCGTGGATCACTTTGGCATGGGAGAGAATACGGATGTTTCCGCACTTCTCGTTTTCCAGAGCCTTCTGGTAGCCGTTGTCAGACAAATACAGCCGCATTCTGTCACCCTTGTCACCAACCGGGGAATCGTTGGTCAGGACATGGAAGATAATCATGTGCCGGGTGTTTTCATCGAACCGGGCCAAATCCATGTAGTCATGCCCTTTGTAGTTCTGGGCACCGGCACGGATTCTGGCTTCCTCCATGAGCTGGGCAATGGTCTTAGCTGCCACTCTGGCACCTCCGGCCTTGCCCTTTTACGGTAAGAATACCGTCCAGAGTAGTGGCCGGTTTGTGAAACCGGGCAGCTAAAGCAATGTCATTTTTCATCGTTTCGTCCACAGCATTTCCGCAGACCACCAGCAGAGCGGAGCGGTAAAGATAGTCCTTGGACATATCCAGGCCGTCCTTATGCTCCTGGGGAATGGCTTCTCTCAGGAAAAGCGAGTGCATCATCATGGGACAAATGGGCTGGTATCCGGCATCATAGACGGAACGGCAATATTTCGCAGCCAGTTTCATGTTGTCCTCCGTGCAGTCGCCCCAGTGGGCGGTAATGTAGGCAAGGGGCCTTTTCATACGATTTCATCCTTTCTCCCGACTGTCGGGCATGAAAAAAGCAGCTGCTAGGAGCTGCCAAAATCATGGTTGTATTGCATTGTGTAGTGGTTATCGATGGTGGACACGGAGTTGAACAGTGAGGCCAGCAAATACGCCTTGGTATTGCGTACCTGAGTACGGTTATCAGCAATTCCATCCAGCACACGCTCTATGTGCATGGCGGTTATTTTTTGAAACCGTTCTTGGACGTATTGCGTTGGATATGCGGCATCTCTTCCGATACGGATGGTATCGCTGCGGTTCATGGCAACCTCCACCATGATTTCCAGTAGTTCATCTACCTGCTCCTGCCGGAACTGTTCCCGCAGCCAATTGTATTCAATCTGATGTTTGATACGTTCTCTCGCGTCTTGTATTTCTGTCTGTCTTTCAGATGGAGAGCTGGCGGGAAAGAATGAATGTATATTTGATACATCCATATTTGATTTTTGAGTATTTAATTCTTCTATATTTAATTGTGCGGGATTCTCCTGCACAGGAAGAACCTGCGTGGGGACTGCCTGTATTGGATTTTCCAATATGGGTTTTTCCTGAGCGGGAGGCGGAATTGCCGTTTGGTGAGGCTTTTCCAGAATCGTATACTCAATGGCACCATATTGACCGTTGCTATTTCTGCGGCGTTCACGAACCAGATACCCATTGGATTCAAGCTCTTGAATGCCCATCCGAATACTGTCTACGCCATCTTTGCAAATGCACGACAGTCCTCTGGTGGTGTAGTCCCAATCCTCGGGCAGGGAAAGCATAAGAGATAACAGCCCCTTTGCCTTTAGGGAGAGAGACTTGTTCCGCAGGTGGTGGTTGGCCATAACGGTGTAATCTTTGGTTTTGTCTACGCGAAATACAGCGATTGATCATCACCCCCTTTTGCAGCCAGATTGCGACTGCTATCAGGATTCGTAGATCACGGTTTCCTCGGCATCAAACTCCTCCGGGCACAGGTCGGACAGATGCTCCAGAAAATCGAACAGGTCAGGGACAGCTTCGGTAGAGGGCCAATGGCTGCCTTTGTACTCCCGGTACTCGATGGTGTAGTCGCCGTCATCGCCATTGTAGTCTGCCTGGAAGCAGGAGGTAATGGCAAGGGTCATGTCCTCCAGCAGCCACATTTCCAGATACCGGGTCGTGTCCAGCTCATTATCCTCTTCGGAATGGGTAGCTTCCCGCCAAAGCAGGGTTGCGTTGCGGTCAAAGAGCTTTCTGCTGCGGTATTTGAGGGCTGCGCAGAGAAGCCCGTCTGCGTGAAAGGAGAAGACAGGCTCAGCTCGGTCCCGGATTGCATGGAACAGGTCCTTCCAGTTGACATCTTCCGTAAGGGCGACAGCAACCGCATCCGTATAGCCGCCTCGTACTGCCAAATCTGTGCAGATTTCAGAGAATGTAAAAAGCATGGTTTTGAGATTCGTCATAGTTCATTTCCTCCTAGCGTTAATTAGTGTTTTCTTTTTTTATCGTCAACGAGATACCCGTTGATTACATTTGCGTGGTGCAGAATCCGCACCTTTTTGCCTGCAGCCCAAAGGCGAATCACCTTGTATTCTGCATCCGTCAGGAACAGCCGAACCCGGTATGGCATATTTCCGTAAGGAATGGGCAATTCCAGTCGGAAGGTTTCCAGCTCCGGCAGGATATACAGCACCTCGAAAATTACCATGTGCCTGGTTTCATCTGCAAAACGGATATTGGAATATTCTGTGTGCCCACAGGAAACACCGAAATCAGGCATCAATAGAATCAGCCTCCTTTTTCAGCCGCATAGCGGAAACGCCGTATTTTGCAATGAGCATGGCGTTGATGATGAGCCGGAATACTTCATCCTCAATAAGCTCTGTATCATCCAGCTCCGACATGGTTACACCCTGACGGTCTGTGGACAGAGCCAGGGCAGCACGGTACAATGCATAATTGCAGGTGCTGATGCCCCGGAGAATGGCATACTGGAAGTCCAGGCCATTGGGGCAGAAGCAATTGGCCATGCGCCAATGGATGATTTCATTGGCAGTCAACAGATACATGGTGGCATAGTAGGCGGGAGTGTTGCGCCCCGGAACATAGCCAAGCTGCGTGTTCAGAAACTCCATGCGGGAGCGGTGGCGTTCATCCAGGAAAAAGGTTCCCGGATATTCGTCTGCCAGTTTCGGCAAACGGCGGGAGCAGCGATACTGTGCAGGAATCAGAGCGCTTACCGCATCCCAATAGGTAACAGCACCGGCTTCAATCCGCTCCGCAATGAAGGGACATACATCGTGAGGACAGGAATGCTTTTTGCCCCGATATTCCGTACAGAGCTTGCAGTCCAAATCCTCTTTTTTGTAGGTGAATTTGCGAATGTACATTTTGTGGTCCTCCTATAAAAAGAACCGGGCAAGCAGGGCTTGTCCGGCGGGTGTTGGGGATATTCGGTTTTATCGGCTTTGTTCCCGCTGCCGTTTGCGCTGCCATGCTTCCAGCAGCTTGAAAATTACCTCTTCCATCTGAAGGGGAGAATAGGAGCGTGGAAAGTATTTGCGCAGCCGCTCCCCGGAAAGCGTAATGTTCGTCTGCACCGGCTTTTTCTGCTCCGACATAATGGAAAGCATAGTATCCTCATTCAGCTCGCCGGATTGGCTCAGCCTCTTTAACCGTTGGGCCTGGGAGAGTGAAGGGGTAGACTGCTCGCTTCCAATGGTTTCTACCAGAAGCTCCTGCTCTTTCTCGTTGAGGGAGGCCAGTTGGTAGGCTGGGGACAGGGCAATTTTGCCATCGTCCACCATCTGCATAAGCGGAGGCGCAAGGTTGTTCAGGGAAATGTAGTTGCGGATGGTGTCTCCGCTGATTCCTTCCTGCTCACCAATGGAATCATCACTTCGGAACTTCGCCGAATTTTTCGGCGAAGTTAAATCGGAGCGCATACCCTGCCGCTTCATGGCCTCCATCTTCAACTTGTAGGCTTTGGCACGTTCCGAGGGGAGAATGTTTTCCCGTTGGATGTTACTGTCGATCATCCGAATGATGGCATCATCGTCCTTCAGATTCAGAACCATGACCGGCATGGTGTCCTGCCCCAACTGCTCACAGGCGTACTTTCTACGATGACCGGAAATCAACTCATATCCACCTTCCTTTCTGGGCCGGGCAATTGCCGGGATAAGAACGCCGTTTTCCTTTACGCTTCCCACCAGCTCCTGCATAGCCGGATCATCCCGAACACCATAGGGATTCAGCGGGTGCGGATGCAAATCTTCCAGGGGCATACGGTAGATGATGCCTAGGGTGGCGGGCGGTTTCTTTGGCATAAAATGAGCCTCCTTTTACTTTGGTATGAAAAAAGGCTCCCATTGCTGGAAGCCTTCTTTACGAGAAATGATGGAGATTTCTTCTGCTGGGTATGAAATCTGTAGGATGTTCCTCTACACCGGAACATCCAACCTTGTATCCTGTATTGACTGGATGCGTGGTTGAATTTTGGAGGGTATGTGATAAACTACGCATTGTTTGTTGAATTATGGTGTTGTCCATATTATCAATCACTCGCATTCCCTGTACGATACCGCCGGTTTGATTTATCAGGGCCGGGTCTGTGACTTTCAGGAGAAAATTTCTGTGGGTTGTGCGGTCTTTGGGATATATTTTCAGAATTTCCACAGAATACTCCTGCGGCGGGCCCTGGCGGACGGTGGCGAGAATGGTGGCGGGGCCGGTATGCAGGGCATCCCATTGCCCGACGGGGACGGCGGAGCCGGAGAAGCCGGTGCTGGTTGTCCCGAAAATCCCTCGGGGCGTGTTGGCACTGAGCGCACCGATGGGGGCGTGGGAGAGTGCCTGACCCTTGAGCAGACCCGGCTGGCCGGATTTCCCTTTTTGGACGGAAAAGACCTCTGCGGGGTAGATTTCTCCGGAGACCAGCCGGAAAAGCCCCTCCTTGCCGGTGCTGACGCCATGGCCCAGAGCGGCGAATTGCTTCGTCTCCGGGTCGTACCAGGTGACGGTGCCAATTCCGGAAATCCCCTGGCGCAGGTACACGCCCAGCACCGCCCCGCTTTCCGTCTGCCGGGGCGTCAGGTGCAGGGTCAGCCTGCGGCTGCCCCGGGTGACGCTGAGGACCACGGGTGTGGTGCATTTTTGCAGAAGGTCCTTGATCTGGTCGATGCTCTGGGCGGGGGTCCCGTTGACGGCGGTGATGCAGTCGCCGATTTTCAGGCCTGCATCCCGGGCGGCCGAGCCGGAGGCTTCGTCAAAGGCGGCCACGGTGATGGTATCCGTGCGCAGCTGCAGGCCTACCAGTGTGCCGACGGGTACCAGATAGTCCGCTGCCCGGGCGCATACAGGCAGCATCCATATCAAAAGAATAAAAATTGCAAGCTTTCGTTTCATAAAATCCCTCCTTTCTCGTTGCCTTCTTACTATGCCGCGGAGAGCGGAATGTAACCGCTGAAAAAGTCGAGAAATCTGGAACGGTCTGGCCGCATTCTCAGATTTTTCTTGATTACAGCCGCTATTTTCGCTAAAATAGAAAGCAAATGAGAAAGGCGGGAAAAATTTATGAAATTTGAAACGGACTTTGATGCCCTGTGCCGGGACCTTTCGGCGCTTACCGAGGGCGTGCCCTACGTGATTGCCAATCTTGCCAATACGGCAGCCCTGCTCTGGGAGCGGATGGAAGGGCTGAACTGGGCGGGCTTTTATATGCTGACGGATGGGGCACTGGTGCTGGGGCCCTTCCAGGGGAAGACGGCCTGTATCCGCATTCCTTTGGGACGGGGTGTCTGCGGCACGGCGGCGGAGCAGGGGAGGACCCAATTGGTGGAAAACGTCCATGATTTCCCGGGGCATATCGCCTGCGACAGCGCTTCCAATTCCGAAATCGTGGTGCCGCTGTATAAGGACGGTGCACTCTGGGGAGTGCTGGATTTGGACAGCCCTTATGTTGGACGGTTTACCGAGGCGGATCGGCAGGGGCTGGAGAAAACGGCCAAAAGAATACAGACTTTTTTATAAGATTGCATCTACCTATTGACAAGGTAGGCAAAATGTGGTATGCTCCCTACAGCAATACTAGGGAAACTCCGGGAAACCGGGATCCCGCAAACCATAGGAGGTTTTTCCATGCAAGTTTACGCAGACAATGCGGCTACTACCAAAATGAGCCAGACGTCCATTGACGCCATGCTGCCTTATATGACCACCGTTTACGGCAACCCCTCCAGCCTGCACTCCGTGGGCCAACGGGCTAAGGAAGCCCTGGACGCCGCCCGGGAAACCGTGGCGCAGTGTCTGGGCTGCGAGCCCCGGGAGATCATTTTCACGTCCGGCGGCTCCGAAGCCGACAACCAGGCCATCATCTCCGCTGCCCGTCTGGGAGAGAAGAAGGGCAAGAAGCACATTATTTCCACCGCTTTTGAGCACCATGCCGTGCTGCACACCCTGAAGAAGCTGGAAAAGGAAGGTTTTGAAATCGAGCTGCTGGATGTACACCAGGGCCACAATATCACCGCCCAGCAGGTGAAGGATGCCATCCGGCCGGATACCTGCCTGGTGACCACCATGTATGCCAACAATGAGATCGGCTCCATCCTGCCCATTGCCGAGATCGGCGCCATCTGCAAGGAGGCCGGTGTGCCCTTCCACACCGATGCCGTTCAGGCTGCCGGTCACCTGCACATCAATGTGAAGGAAGAGAACATCGATATGCTGAGCCTTTCCGGCCACAAGTTCCATGGCCCCAAGGGCGTGGGCGCGCTGTATGTCCGCAAGGGCTTCCCACTGGTGAACATCATCGAGGGCGGCGCCCAGGAGCGGGGCAAGCGGGCCGGTACGGAGAATATCCCTGCCATCTGCGGTATGGCCGCTGCCTTGAAGGAGGCCTGCGACCATATCGATGAGAATGCCGCTAAGGTTTCCGCCATGCGGGACAAGCTGATCGAAGGCCTGAGCAAGATTCCCCACAGCGCCGTCAACGGTGACCTGGTTCATCGGCTGCCCGGCAATGTGAGCTTCTGCTTCGAGGGCATTGAGGGCGAGAGCCTGCTGCTGCTGCTGGACCAGAAGGGAATCTGTGCTTCTTCCGGTTCCGCCTGCACCTCCGGCTCCCTGGACCCCAGCCATGTGCTGCTGGCCATTGGCCGGGTGCATGATGTGGCCCACGGTTCCCTGCGCCTGAGCCTGTGCGAGTGGAACACCATGGAGGAAATGGACTATATCCTGAAATGCGTTCCTGAGGTTGTGGAGTATCTGCGCGGGATGTCCCCTGTGTGGAGAGATCTGCAGACCGGTAAGAGAACCTATATTCTGTAATTTGGAGGAAACGAAAAATGGCACTTTACAGTGAAAAAGTTATGGATCACTTCACCCACCCCCGCAATGTTGGCGTAATTGAGGATGCCAATGGCATTGGTGAGGTCGGCAACGCCAAGTGCGGCGACATCATGAAGATCTACCTGAAAATCGAGGATGACATCATCAAGGACGTGAAGTTCGAGACCTTCGGCTGCGGCAGCGCCATTGCCTCCTCCTCCATGGCCACCGAGATGATCAAGGGCAAGTCCATTCACGATGCCATGCACCTGACCAATAAGGCCGTGGCCGAAGCCCTGGACGGTCTGCCCGCCCACAAGCTGCACTGCTCCGTCCTGGCCGAGGAAGCCATCAAGAACGCACTGAAGGACTACTACGATCGCGCGGGCCTTCCCTACGACGAGAAGGACTTCCCGGACTGCGAACACTGCGAGCATTGCGGGTAAGCCTATGATTGTATCGACCAAAGGACGCTATGCCCTGCGGGTGATGGTAGCTCTGGCACAGCGGGGCGGGGAAGACTACCTCCCTATTAAAGAAGTTGCTGAGCAGGAGGAGATCTCCTTGAAGTATCTGGAGTCCATTATGACCATCCTTTCCAAGGGCGGCCTGGTGGACGCGCTCCACGGCAAAGGCGGCGGCTATCGCCTGAACCGGCCTCCGGAAAAATACACCGTGGGCAGCATCCTCAAGCTCACAGAGGGCGGCCTTTCTGCCGTATCCTGCACTGCTGAGGGGCCCTCTGCCTGCGCCCGCAGCTCCTGCTGCGAGACAAGGCCCATGTGGGATAAGCTGGATGCCATGATCGATGATTTCTTTGAGGGAATCACCCTGGCAGACCTGCTGAAAGAAAAGTAAAAGACGGTTTTATAGGAACCGCCGCTGTGATTGCTTGCAGCGGCGGTTCCTTTTGTAATATCTGTGTAAAAAAGAAATGCGGCTTTGTGGATTCGTGACAAAACGGAAAGGGTATGCACCGAGCATATTGTTTTGCGGCGCGGAAAGGTATATCATAGCATCACTATGAGGAAAAGGAGCAGAACTATGAGAAAGCTTTTCGCGTTGTTCATGGCCGCTGCATTGACGGCCCAGATGCTTGTTCCCGCGTGGGCAGAGGGATTTCCAGTGGATCCGGATTCTGCCGGGGAGCCTACAGAAGAGATCGTCTATGATGAACCTACAGAAGATCTGGACGCTGTGGGGGATCCGGACCCTGCCGGGGCGCTGGCAGAAGAGACTGTTTATGAGGAACCCGTAGATGATCCGAGCATTGCGGAGATTCCAGAGCCGGCAGGGGCGGAGAAATCCGAAGAGACCCTTGACGCCGATGGAGAAAATGTGAAAGAAGAGGAGCCTGCGGGGGAAAATGGTGCGGAAGCTGCACCGCAGCCGATCCGGGTGGCGTTCCAATGCACGCCGGAGGACATGATCCTGGAGGTATTCCCGGCAGACAGCGATGCAGACCAGATGATCGAACCGGAGGAGGCGGGGAGCTATCTGCTCCTGCCGGGGGAATACAGCTACCTTGCGGCAGCGGAAGGATATGAGACTGCTGCGGGCAGCTTCACCGTGGAGTCAGGGCTGAACGAGCCCATAGAAATCAACCTGATTTTGGAGCAAACGGACGAGGCGGAGGAAATAGAGCTGTTTGCCGCCAATTCCAACAGCTGCGGAGAAGGCTTGACCTGGAAACTAAGCTACTACGGAACGCTGACGATTTCGGGAACCGGAAAGATGGCTTCCTATTCCCCTGGGGACGCACCGTGGTATAGCCGGCGCACGCAAATCAGGAAGATTACTATTTCTGAAGGCGTGACCTCCATCGGCGAATACGCATTTGAGGAATGCACAAATGTGACCAGCATTTCCATTCCGGGCAGTGTGACGGAATTGAATGAGTATTGCTTTTCTGCCTGCGTGTCCATGAAAAGTATTACGATTCCCCAAAGTGTGACAAGAATTGCTGATGGTGTCTTTGATGCCTGCGAGAAGCTGACGGATATTTACTATGGCGGAACGGATGCCAGCTGGAAGCATATTACATCCTGGAATGCAGGCCTTGGGAACAATGTGAGGATCCACAGCACCGGTGTTTTTACCGGAAAGTGTGGGGATAATTTGACATGGACGATCGACAACAACGAAGTGCTGACGATCTCCGGAACCGGAAGAATTCCCGATTATAACGATCCGTCGTCCGGTGGAAATAATACGGCGCCCTGGTATGGCTATGCCTACCAGATAAAAAAGGTGGTTCTCGGCTCGGGTGTTCAAAATATAGGAAATAATGCGTTTGCCGGCTGCTATGGCATGACGGATATCACGATACCGGATGGCGTGACGAGTATCGGCGACAGTGCTTTTGATTGGTGTTCTGCGCTGACGGAGATCAGCATTCCCGGTACTGTGAGCAGCATTGGAGACAGTGCTTTTTATGGGTGTTCTGCGCTGACGGAGATCAGCATTCCCGGTACTGTGAGCAGCATTGGAGACAGTGTTTTTTCTGGGTGTTCTGCGCTGACGGAGATCAGCATTCCCGATACCGTGAGCAGCATTGGAGACAGTGCTTTTTCTAGGTGTTCTGCGCTGACGGAGATCAGCATTCCCAGCACCGTGAGCAGCATTGGCAGCTATGCGTTTTCCGGCTGCGCTCTGCGTGAAGTGGAAATCCCTCAAGGCATAACAAGCATTCAAACCAGAACATTCCAGTATTGTACCCAGTTGACCAAGATTACAATTCCAGATAGTGTAACGAGTGTTGAAATATGTGCCTTTGATAATTGCCCTGTTCTGAAAAACGTGTACTACGGTGGAACAGAGGCACAGTGGGAAGGGATGTATGTTGACAATTATGCAGGCAACAACAGCGCACTTCTGGATGCGACGCTTTACTTCGAGATGAAGTATCAACGCATCGCAGCGGGGAGCTGCGGAGGTAATCTGAGATGGTCCCTGATGGAGGATGGCGTGCTGAAAATTACCGGCAGCGGTGCAATGCCGGATTACAGCAGCGACAGCGATGCCCCATGGTATCGGTACGGCAGTAGAATAAAAGAGGTTCGCGTTGGGGCAAATGTTACGAAAATTGGGGAAAATGCCTTTCGGCGTACGGGCGTGCAAAAGGTCGTTTTCTGTGCAAAGGAAACCGGATCGACGGATGCACCGCTTGTTCTTGGGGACTATTGTTTTGCCTATTGTGATTTTCTGAACGAGATACAGTTCGGAAATCGGGTGATCGTACCTGGCGACTCCGTCTTTGTGAGCTGCAGCGGATTGACCGGGGTCACTGTTCCCGAAACGGTAAAGCTGGACAAGAGCTTCAACGGGGAAGGCTGCGGCTACGGTATGTTCAGCCAATGCCCCAATTTGACAAAAGCGACAGTGGAATGCAGCTATGTTGGTCCCTATTTCTTTGAAGGCTGCTACAAGCTGACCGAAGTGCGGTTCACGGACCCCGACGTTCAATTCTATTCCTTGGATAATGACAATTATGGACATCCGTTTCACGCAAATTACCCCAGACAGATGAACGTTACCGTGTATGGCTATACGTGCTCTAAGGTGCACACACTTGTGCAGGCCAATGGAGCCGGTGTCAACCTGACCTTCCAGTCTCTGCCCGGGGACAGCACCGAGCATACAATTGTTGTCCAACCGGCAGTGGAGGCCACCTGTACCAGCACCGGACTGACAGCGGGCAAATGCTGCTCGAAGTGCCAGTATGTTTTTACAGTCCGGCAGAAAACGCCGAAGAAGGCGCACAGTATCGTCCCGGTTTCGGAGAAGCAGGCAACCTGTGAGGAAGTGGGTAATCGGGAATACTGGAAATGCAGCTCCTGCGGGGTGCTCTTCGCCAATGCGGAGGGAACGGTAACCACCACACTGGATAAGGTTTCCGTTCCGGCGCTGGGACACTCCCCGGAAAAGGTGGAGGCCAAGGAACCTACCCATACAGAACCCGGTAACCATGAATATTATGTCTGCGCCCGCTGCAACAGAGCGTTCAAGGATGCGGACTGCAGCCAGCCCACAACTGCAGAGAAGGAAACAATCCCCGCCGAGGGGCACAAGGTGGTCATTGACCCGGCGGTGGAGGCGACCTGTACAAAGCCGGGCCTGACCGAAGGAAAGCATTGCTCTGTCTGCCAAGAAGTGCTGGTGGCACAAAAGGAGATTCCCGCCAGTGGCCATAAGGAAGTGGTTGACCCGGCAGTGAAGCCGACCTGTACGAAGACGGGTCTGACCGAAGGTAAGCATTGCTCTGTCTGCCAGGAAGTGCTGGTGGCACAAAAGGAGATTCCCGCCAGTGGTCATAAGGAAGTGGTTGACCAGGCGGTGGCCCCGACCTGTACGGAGCCGGGCATGACCGAGGGCAAGCATTGCTCTGTCTGCGAGGAAGTGCTGGTGGCTCAAAAGGAGATTCCCGCCAGTGGTCATAAGGAAGTGGTTGACCCGGCAGTGGCCCCGACCTGTACAAAGCCGGGCCTGACCGAAGGTAAGCATTGCTCTGTCTGCCAAGAAGTGCTGGTGGCGCAAAATGTGATTCCCGCCAGTGGGCATAAGGAAGTGGTCGATCCGGCAGTGGAGCCGACCTGCACGAAGACGGGGCTGACCGAAGGTAAGCATTGCTCTGTCTGCCAGGAAGTGCTGGTGGCGCAAAAGGAGATTCCCGCCAGTGGTCACAAGGAAGTGGTCGATCCGGCAGTGGAGCCGACCTGTACAAAGCCGGGCCTGACCGAAGGTAAGCATTGCTCTGTCTGCCAGGAAGTGCTGGTGGCCCGGCAGACCATTCCTGCTGCGGGCCATTCCATGGAGAAAACAGAGGCCAGGGAAGCAACCTGCACAGAGGACGGCAACCGTGCTTACTATACATGCAAGACCTGCGGCAAGATCTATGCGGATTCCGAGGGAACCCAGGAAACCAGCGTGCCGGATCAGACCGTGAAGGCGCTGGACCATGCCTTTGGCAGTTGGACGAGGACGCAGGAGCCTGCACCCGGAAAAGCGGGGAAGGAAAGACGAACCTGTTCCCGCTGCACGGCATTTGAGGAGCGGGATGTGCCATATACAGGCAGCGCCCTGAATATCACCGGTACAGAACTGGAGGGGGAGAGCCAGGTAACGCTGGACGGCGTGGCCTATCCGATTCAGAAGGATGGAGAAGGAAATGCCTATGTGGACCTGCCTGTAGCGGAGTCCTATCTTCTGACGGCATACAGCTACAATGATGCAGCGGATGCCCACAGCAGATACCCCATCGGAATGCGGTGCTATCGTTTGACAAAGAACGGGGCTGCCGTTCAGGTAGAGCGCCTGTCCGCCTTTGACAACCTTCTCCGCTATGCCGGTACATCGATCCGGCTCACCGGCAAAAAGGGAATCCGGATGATCACCTCGGTGGACGGCGCTCTGAAAAGCGCGCTGATCAAGGAAGGCGTGTATGGGCTGTCCCTGGTGGAGTATGGAACCGTGCTGGCGCGGGCAAGTGCGATTGGCGGCGGAGACCTTACGCTGCAGAACGGAAAATCCAATTACGCCTATAAGCGGGGCGTGGCGGACCCGGTGTTTGCTTATGCCGGAAGCCTGGTGCAGTATACCAATGTCCTGGTTGGCTTTTCCAATGAGGACTGCAAAGAGGATATTGCCATGCGGCCCTATATCATCCTGCAGGACGCTGCGGGAACCAGCTATACGCTCTACGGCGGAACGGTATACCGCAGCATTGGCTATGTGGCATACCAGAACCGGAACAGCTTCCGGCCGGGGACGGCGGCCTATGACTATGTATGGGAGATCATCCACTATGTCTACGGCAGTGAATACGACAGTGAATACAAGGGGTAAAATCGCATGAAAAAAGGGATCGCATATCTATTGCTGCTTATGATGTTATTCATGTCCGGCTGCGGCCAAAAGCAGCCGGAGCCCGGGACAACGGCAGCGCCTCCTGAGACGGTGGCTCCCGAGACTACGGAGGCCGAGACAACGGCGCCGGAAACCGAGCCCAAGCTGGAGAGCGCCTGGGTCCAGGGGGAAGGCGTGCCGGAGGTGCTGTCGCTGCTGCACAGGGGAGACCGGGTCGAGGTCCTCAGCTGGATCGACGAGACCCACGCCTGGGTGAAAGCCGGGGAGCAGGAGGGAAGCGTGGAAAAGCAGCTCCTGCAGATGGCAAATGAAGAGGACTATGCCCAGTGGACAGGGTATTCCATGTACAGTGCCCAGTGCTTCGCCAATTACTTCCTGACAGGGCAGGCAGAGACTCTGCCGACAAATACCAAACTCGATGTATTGGAGGAGCTGGACAGCTGCTATCTGGTGGCATTTGAGGACGGGACCACGGGATTTGTATCCAAGACAAAGGTCAGCCGCTATATGACGGGGATCGGTGGCGGCGGCAATTCGTCCCCTGCGGATGGAGGCAGCTCCGGTGGTTCCGGCGGTGGCGGCAGCTCCGGAGGCGGCCAGGACGGCGGGGATATCACGCTGATGGTTCCAGGCAGGCTTTCCCTGCTGGCCGATGTGCGCTGGACCGGCGATGCCGTGATCAAGGCTGACGGCGCAGAGCTGGTGCTGACGTTCTTGCCGCGGGGCACGGAATTGGACCTCATTGCGGAGGAAGGCTTCGCACCCGATTTGGAAGGCTATGCCACGGTATACCTTGGCAAAGAAAAGGGGGCAGCCTATGTGCCGGAGCAGTGGATCCGGAAACAGGGGGAGGACGCATTCGAAGCCTGGGACGGCTATGCAGGCTACAACTGCCAGCTCTTCGATAATATCCGGCTCCGGGGCACGGCAATGAAAAAACTCTATACAAATTCGCCTGTGAAGGTTTTGTGGGAGGCGGAGAATGTGCTGCTGGTGCAGGCCGGGGAAGAGCTTGGCTATGTGACAGCGGAAACGGTCCGCACTACCCCTATCGTTGCTGCGCCCAGCGGAGGGGACTCCGGCGGTTCCGGCGGCAGCGGCGGTTCCGGCGGCAGTTCCGGCAGCGGTTCCGGCGGAGAATGGACGCCGCCAATGCTGTAAAGCCGACTGGCGGGCAACCGGGCAAGGACGGCCCGGAAGGAACCGTATCAATAGCAAAAGGGCTTGCTGCCTGCATTCTGCGGGCGGCAGGCCCTTCGGCTTTGTGCGGGAAGGATTGCAGGAGCGAGCACGCTTCAGGAATGACGGGAAAATGCATCCCCATCCTGGGAAAATTGTAGGGCAGCATGGATGTATTCCAGTCAAATACACATCCGGGTACGTGAAGGGGAAGCGCATTTCCGCAGGAGAAAGACGCGGACCGGAGAAATACTTTCAAGGCATAGGATAAATGCACACAAATATAGCTGCTTTGTGTACTATATGGGGGAGCGTATTCCAAACGTAGACGAACAAAAAGTAAAATATAACCAATTTGTAAAAAATGGATTGAAATATTGTTATATCTGTGGTAAAATAGAGATGCTTTTCCGAAAAGTACAAATGTCCGTGAGAAAAATGAAATTTTTTCAAGGGCATCCTGCAAAAGAAAAGCAAAGACAGCGTCTATGATACGGAGACATCCGTTTTTATAGAAATTTTATTGGAGGTAATGAAATGAAAAGAACACTTGCACTGCTTCTGGCTGTGCTGATGGTCGTTTCCGTGTTCGCCGGCTGCTCCAACAAGGGCACCGAGACCACCGCGACCACTGCCGCAACCGAAGCACCCGCAGCAGATTCGACGTATACCTATAAGGCTTCCGTTCCTCTGCTGGCCGCCAACTGGAATCCCCACACCTACCAGACCAATGACGATGCCTATCTGAAGGATTTCATTGAGGTCGGCTTCTACACCTTCATCTTCAACGACGAGCTGAATCCCGTTGAGGACACCGAGGGCAACGTGAAGGCCCCCTTCACCGGCTACAAGTTCGTGCCTGAGATGGCCGCCAGCGAGCCTGTGGATGTGACCGAGCAGGTCAAGAAGGATCATCCCGAGTTCGGCATTCCCGAGAGCGCGACCGCCGGTTACGCCTACACCATCGACCTGAACCCCAACGCCTGCTGGGAAGACGGCACACCCATCACCGCCGACGACTACGTGGAATCCATGAAGCGTCTGCTGGATCCGGAGATGCTGAACTACCGTGCTTCCGACTACTATGCGCAGAGCCTGTGCATTGCCAACGCCGAGAGCTACGCCAAGGGCGGCACCACCACCTATGAGGCCAATGCCGACGCCATCGCCGACCTGACCAAGGGTGAGGACGGCCAGTATGTGGACACCAACGGCAAGAAGGTCTATGTTGCTCTGGGCGTTGGCTGCGAGCAGCTGGGCGGCGAAGTCCTGAAGGACTACGTTGACAACTACGGCGACCAGTACTTCGATGTTTCCAAGTACGAGACCCTGACCGCCAACGAGACCGCTGACGGCGTTGTCCCCCTGACCGACGAGACCCTGGACGCCCTGACCACTCTGGTCACCGGCAACGAAGCCTGGGGCGAGACCGATGGCTCCACCCTGCCTATGTACCTGGTCTACGCTGAGGAGTGGGCTGAGGTTCCCTTTGAGAACGTTGGCCTGTACAAGTCCGGCGACAACCAGATCACCATGGTTCTGTCTAAGAGCCTGGCCGGCTTCAACCTGCTGTACTCTCTGACCTCCAACTGGCTGGTCAAGACCGACCTGTACGATAAGTGCCTGAACAAGGATCAGAAGACCTCTACCTACAATACCAGCGTAGAGACCACCTGCTCCTACGGCCCCTACAAGCTGGTCTCCTTCCAGTCCGGCAAGGCTCTGCGCCTGGAGAAGAATGAGAACTGGTACGGCTGGAACGACGGCAAGCACGTCTATGTTGACCCCACCGACGGCCAGACCTATCCCATGTACCAGACCACTGCCATCGACTGCCAGCAGATCGAAGAGGCATCCACTAACAAGATGATGTTCCTGAAGGGCGAGCTGATGGGCTACGGCCTGACTGCTGACGACTTCGCCACCTACCGCAACTCCGAGTTCTGCCACCGCACCCCCAAGGAGACCCTGTTCTTCCTGATCCTGAACGGCAACAAGAGCGTGCTGGATGAGCGTGAGGCCGCCGCCGACTTCGATACTGCCACCAAGGACCTGCAGACCATGACGCTGACTTCCTTCCGGAAGGCTGTCGCCGTCACCTACGACAAGGAGCTGTTCGCCAGCACCATTTCTCCCGCCCGTTCCGGCGGCTACGGCATCATCGGCAACACCTATATCTACAACCCTGAGACCGGTGACACCTACCGCAGCTCCGAGCAGGCCAAGCAGGTCCTGTGCGACTTCTACTCCGTGGATACCTCCAAGTATGCCAACCTGGATGAGGCTGTTGCTTCCATCACCGGTTACGATCCCGAGGCTGCCAAGGAGCTGTTCACCGAGGCCTTCAACGAGGCTCTGGAGAAGGGCTACATCACCGACAAGGACGGCGACGGCGTCTCCGACCAGGTTGTGACCATCGAGTACTGCATGTCCGCTGACTCCGACTTCATGACCAAGACCATTGACTACCTCAATGAGAAGATGAACGAAGTCACCGAGGGCACTCCCTTCGCCGGCAAGGTTCAGTTCGTGAAGTCCGCGCCTTACGGCAACGACTGGTCCAACAAGATCAAGTCCGGTCTGTCCGACACCGTTCTGGCTGGCTGGACCGGTTCCAAGATGAACCCCTTCTCCCTGTCTGACCTGTACGTCAACCCCGCCTATCAGTATGACGCTGGCTGGTTCGATGCCACCACTGTGGATCTGACCCTGACCATCGACGGCAAGGAGCTGACCATGAACCTGCGTCAGTGGTCCGATGCCCTGAACGGCTCTACCGTCACCGTGAACGGCACCGACTACAACTTCGGTGAAGGCATTGCCGAGGTCGAGACCCGTCTGACCATCCTGGCCGGCATCGAGGGCAAGGTCCTGGAGACCTACGACTACCTGCCCATGCTGCAGGATTCCAGCATGGCTCTGCTGAGCCAGCAGGTCTACTACGTGACCGAGGATTACAACCCCGTCATGGAGTACGGCGGAATCGCTTACCTGAAGTACAACTACACCGACGCCGAGTGGACTGCTTACGTTGCTGAGCAGGGCGGCCAGCTGACCTACTAAGATTTATTTCCACTTATAACCTAAGCACAGCTGTAATGGGGGCTTCGGCCCCCATTACAGTCGATTTTCTGTATATGGGGAATGGACTGAGCCCTCCCGAAAACGGAAAGGCTGAGCCCATTCCCTGTCGTAACAGGGTAATAAAACAGGATTGCTCCAGAGGAGTATCCAAAAAATAAAAACAGGGAGGAAGGCAAATGCTAAAATACAGTCTCCAAAGAATTGTCTACATGGTGATCGTCTTTTTGATCATTACCTGTATGTGCTTCGTGCTGATCCGGATGCTTCCGCCGGCACAGCTGCCCGCAGGTGACCCCCATACCATCGTCATTGAGGCCCGCCGGGAGGCGGCAGGCTATAATAAGCCCTATATGGTCCAGTTCGGAATATTCCTGAAGGATATTATCACGGATTTTAACTGGGGCGTCAGCGATAAGCTGTTCTTCGGCCAGGATGTCGTAACTCTGTTCGCCCAGAGAATGCCCGCAACCGTCATCGTCAACCTCTATTCCGTGATTTTCAGCATCCCTCTGGGCATTGCCCTGGGTATTTTCGCGGCACTGAAAAAGAACACCTGGGTGGACTACACCATTTCCACTCTGACCATGGTGGTCATCTCCGTGCCCAACTTTGTATACGCCTTTATCATTCAGTATGTATTCAGCTATAAGCTGGGCTGGCTGCCGTTTTTGATGAAGTCCGGCACCGATTGGTTCAGCCCCGCCATGTTCGTCAGTATGATTCCCGCCATCATGTCTCTGGGCTTCGGCACCATCGCCGCCTTCACCCGGACCACCCGGGCGGAGCTGACGGAGGTGCTGACCAGCGAATTCATGCTGCTGGCCCGCACCAAGGGCCTGACCCGTGCCCAGGCCACCGTGCGCCACGCATTGCGGAACTGCTTCGTGGTCGTCGTCCCCGCCATCATCGGCGAGTTCGTCAGCATCCTGGGCGGCAGCCTGATCATTGAGAAGATCTTCTCCATCCCCGGCGTTGGCCGCCTGACCATCGACGCCATCAACGCCCAGGACTATCCGATTTTCATGCTGACCACCTGCTTCTACACCGCAATCGGTCTGGTCGCCAACCTTGTGGTCGATATCAGCTACGGCTTTATCGATCCGCGCATCAGAATGGGGTCTAAGAAATGAGCAATAATACGAATTTTGAACATATTCCCCAGGAGAAGTTCCGGTTCGTCCAAATGGATGCCCAACTTCACGACAAGCGGCTGGAGACCAAGTCCCGCAGCTTTTTCCAGGACGCCCTGCTGCGGTTCTCCAAGAACAAGTCCTCTGTGGTAGCCGCCTGGATTCTGGCATTCCTGGTGCTGTTTGCCCTGGTTTCTCCGCTGCTGTCCCCCTATTCCATCAACGATAAGGATAAGCTCTATATCAATTACCCCTCCTATGTTCCCTCCATTGCCAAGCTGCACATCGGCATTATGGACGGCGGCAAGGTCCATTCCAGCCAGAATGAGACCTCTATGAACTACTGGAAGGGCATTGCCCAGGAGACCGGTATGGACCCTGTGCTGGGTGTTGTGAAGGAAAACGTCAGCACCGTCAAGTACCGGGGCCAGATGGTGGAGCGGAAGACCTACGATCTGAACGTGAACCGCTATTTTGAGCTGGGTATCGTCTATCGCGTCTTCTCCTATGCCGAGTTCCAGAGAATTCAGGACTGGCAGGATGAGACCGGCATTCAGGTGATCTACCCCTATGTGGACCCTGCCGACATCGGCGGCTCCGCCGATACCCCCAACATCTGGTATCAGGTGGACGGCAGCGGCAGCGCCATCCTGGATGCGGACGGCAATCTGCAGCCGGTCTACTGCACCAATAAGGCCCTAGAGGGCGCGGAGTACAACTCTCTGCGCATTGCCGGTGACGACGGCAGCTATATTTACTCCGCCAAGAAGTCCGGCTCTGTCCAGGCTCGTGTGTGCTACTACAACTACTATCAGTACCTGAACGGCCATGAGCCCAGCTACGTCTTCGGAACCACCGCCATGGGTCAGGATCTGTTTGCTGCTGTTGGTATTGGCGCGCGGTTCTCTCTGATTTTCGCACTGCTCGTTTCCGCCATCAACCTGACCATCGGCGCTATCTACGGCGCTATCCAGGGCTACTATGGCGGCCGCATCGACCTGTTCATGGACCGTATTTCCGATATCCTGTCCGGCCTGCCCTTTGTGGTGGTCATCACCCTGTTCCAGCTGCACCTGGCCCAGAAGTGGGGCGTTGTGCCGTCGCTGCTGTTCGCCTTTGTACTGACGGGCTGGATCAGCATGGCCGCTCTGACCCGGAAGCAGTTCTACCGCTTTAAGGGCCAGGAATTCGTCATGGCTGCCCGGACTCTGGGCGCTTCCGACCTCCGGCTGATGTTCAAGCACATTTTCCCCAACGCCATCGGCACCATTATCACCAGCTGCGCACTGGTGATCCCCAGCGTCATCCGCTCTGAGACCACCATCTCCTACCTGGGCATTGTGGACCTGTCCGCCTTTGCAGGCACCACCATCGGCACCCTGCTGAGCCAGGGCAACTCCGCTGTGACCAGCGCGCCCCATACGCTGCTGTGGCCCAGCATCTTCCTGAGCCTGCTGATGATCTCTTTCAACCTGTTTGGCAACGGCCTGCGGGATGCCTTTAACCCGACTACCAGAGGGGAGGACGACTGATGGAAACCAAACTGCAAGTTCGCAATCTGCGGATCTCTTTCCGCACCACCAACGGCAAGGTCCAGGCCGTCCGCGGCATTGACTTTGACCTGGCCAAGGGCGAGACCCTCGCCATCGTCGGCGAGTCCGGTTCCGGCAAGTCCGTAACATCCAAGGCCATCCTGGGCATCCAGGCCAACAACGCCGTCACCGAATCCGGCGAGATCATCTATGACGGCAAAGACCTGCTGAAAATCAGCGAGGAGGAGTTCCACAAGATCCGCGGCGATAAGATCGCCATGATCTTCCAGGACCCCATGTCCAGCCTGAACCCCATCGTAAAGATCGGCCGTCAGTTGACGGAGGCCATGCTGCTGAAGGGCAAGGCACGCCAGCGGGAGAGCCGCAAGAATTTCAATGAGACCCTGAAAAGCCTGAACGCCGCTATGATTCAGGCCCTTGCCCCCAACGATTCCGAAAAGGCCGCCAAGCTCACCCAGATGTGCAAGGACTTCGACAAGTTCGAGTTCAAGCACATTGAGCTGGAATCCGCCTATGCCGCCGCACACGAGGCAGCGGTAGAGGCCCTGGACGATTTGGATGTGCTGATCTTCGAGCTGGAAAAGCGTGCCGATAAGGATGCCACGGACCGGGTGAACGACATCGCCACCCAGGCTGCCGCCTCCGTCAACGAGTACGTGGTCAAGGAAGAGGCCGAGCAGATCAAGACTCTGGCCGGTTCCCTGAACAAGCTCTATAAGGACGGCAAGAAGTCCGGCGACCAGTCCAAGACCATCTCCACCATGGAGGAGATCCGCGAGATTCTTCGCACTGCCGCCGCCAAGGAGGCCCCCAATTTCTTCCGCATGGGCTACTATGTGACCTTCGCCAACGAACCCCTGCCTGCCATGCCGGTAGCAGAGCTGAATGAGTTCCTGCTGAAATACCTGGACGGCCAATTCATGACCGAGTTCCTGAACAATACTGTGGCAGCATTGGAGCACACCGCCAAGCAGTCTTATGAGAATATGGCCAAGGCCGTGGAGGCTCTGGAGCAGGCGAGAAGCGTCTATAGCAAGGAGAATCTGGACAAGAAGGAATCCTACGATACCCACAAGGCCCTGTCCGCTGCCGTTATGGCAACGGTAGACCCCCTGAATATCCACAAGGACAGCCTGACCTATACCTTCTCCACCAGTCTCAAGAGTGAGCTGGACACCTATTTCCACGCCATTACCGGCAACGCCAAGGCCATCAAGGCCCACGATAAGGACCAGCGCAAGCACGACAAGCTGACCGCCCGGGGCAAGACCCCTGACTGGGAGGTTGCCGCCGCCGCTACCGTGAATATGGACCTGGTCAAGCAGAATATCGATCACCTGCTGGAGCGCCTGGCGGAGCACTACCGGGAGCTGCTTTCCCGGAAGGACAGCCGGGATTATAAGGAGCAGGCTGTGGAGCTGGTGGACTTCTTCAAGGCCAACGCCTCCGGCGTTGTGGACAAGGTTACCAAGCGCATTGCCAAGCGTCGGGCCATCAAGCTGATGGACGAGGTTGGCATTGCCGAGCCCCACAGACGCTACAATCAGTATCCCTTCGAGTTCTCCGGCGGTATGCGCCAGAGAATCGTCATCGCCATTGCCCTGGCCGCCAACCCCGATATTCTGATTTGTGACGAGCCCACTACCGCTCTGGACGTAACCATTCAGAGCCAGATCCTGGAGCTGATCAACAAGCTGAAGCGGGAGCGCCAGCTGAGCGTTATCTTCATTACCCATGATCTGGGCGTTGTCGCCAACATGGCTGACCGGGTGGCCGTTATGTATGCCGGCAAGATCGTGGAGTACGGCACCGCTGAGGATATCTTCTATCGCGCGGCCCATCCCTATACCTGGGCGCTGATGTCCTCTATGCCGGACCTGGATACCAACGAGAAGCTGGAGGCCATCCCCGGAACGCCCCCCAACATGATCTATCCCCCTGTGGGTGATGCCTTTGCCGCCCGGAACAAGTATGCCATGCAGATCGATTTCGAGCAGCAGCCCCCCATGTTCCAGATCAGTGATACCCATTATGCCGCCACCTGGCTGCTGCATCCCGATGCGCCCAAGGTGGAAATGCCCAAGATCATTGTAGATCGTATCCGCAGAATGAAAGAAAAGAACGGAGGTGCCGCAGATGGAGAATAAGAACCAGGAAACCCTGCTGAGAGTGGACCATCTGTGCCAGTACTTCGGTGCCACCAAGGCTGTGGACGATGTCAGCTTCGAGATCAAAAAGGGCGAGGTCTTCGGCCTGGTAGGCGAGTCCGGCTGCGGCAAGACCACCACCGGCCGGTCCATCATCAAGCTCTATAATATTACCTCCGGCAGCGTATTCTTCAAGGGAATCCGCATTGCCGCCGGTAAGAAGTCTTACAAGGACGCCATTGAAAAGGCGAAGCAGGACTACAAGACCGCGTCCAAGGAGCACCCCGAAAATGCCGCAGCCCTGAAGGCGGAGATGGACAAGACCGTTGCCGAGCAGCGCAGCCTGATGAAGCAGGCCGATGCCGACCAGAAGCACTGCGACAAGGCCTATGCCCGCCAGCGTGCTGCCGAGGTTCGGGAAAAGTACGAGGCATTGATTGCCAAGGCATCCGGCGAGGAGAAGACCAAGCTGGAGGCCGAATACAAAAATGAGCTGCGCAAGGCGAAGAAAACCAAGCTTGTCACCCAGATCCAGATGATTTTCCAGGACCCCATCGCCTCTCTGGACCCCCGTATGACCGTCAAGGAGATCATCTCCGAGGGCCTGGTCATTCAGGGCGAGCGGGACGACAAGGTCATCACCCAGAAGGTCAATGAGATGCTGGAGCTGGTGGGCCTGGTGCCTGAGCACGCTACCCGGTATCCCCACGAGTTCTCCGGCGGCCAGCGGCAGCGGATCGGCGTGGCCCGCAGCGTCATCATGAACCCGGAGCTGATCATTGCCGACGAGCCCGTGTCCGCGCTGGACGTGTCCGTTCAGGCCCAGGTCATCAACCTGCTGAACGAGCTGCGGGAGAAATTCGGCCTGACCATCCTCTTCATCGCCCACGACCTGTCCGTTGTCAAGTACTTCTCCGACCGCATCGGCGTTATGTACTTCGGCAAGATGGTGGAGATGGCCAGTTCCGATGAGCTGTTTGCCCATCCGCTGCACCCCTACACCCGGTCCCTGCTGTCTGCCATTCCTCTGCCGGACCCTGTGTATGAGAAGAAGCGTCAGCGTATCACCTACAATCCTCTGGCCGAGCATGACTACTCCGTGGATAAGCCCAGCTTCCGGGAGGTTGCCCCGGGCCATTTCGTCCAGTGCAACGATGCGGAGTTCGCCAAGTATCAGCAGGAGCTGCGCAAATGAGCAAAAGGCTGAAAAGCTTTCTGATTAGCCTGCTTGTGGGTGTGCTGCTGTGCGCCATGGTGATTTTCATCAACCGGGACCAGGGCTATGGGCTGCTGCGGCAGCTGTGCGACGGCTGCTTCGTGGCAGCGGTGCTGCTGCTGGGCGCAGGGGTTCTGCGCTATGTGACCAACCAGGGGGCGTTTGACGTGCTGGGCTACGGTTTACAGTCTGTTTTCCATCTTCATGTCCCCGGCGCCAGCATTGGCAACGCGCGGGATCAGGAGACTATGGAAACCTACCGGGCACGGAAGGCCAAAAAGCGCAAAAGCCCCGCCGGGATGCTGTTTGCAGGCCTCGTGTGGCTGGCGCTGTCCACTGTGCTGCTGATCCTGTTTGAAGCATCTGCCTGAAAAATATCCGCCGCCGAAAGTTTTCTCTTTACGGCGGCGGGATTTTTTTGTAGAATAGAAAGAAAACGCAATTACAGAAAGGCAAAGACATGGAACAAGAACGCTCTTTCCTGAATAAGCTCATCAGGCTTTTGGTGCTGGCTGCCCTGGCAGTCGGGTATCTGGCCGTCTGTTCTCTTTCCACAACCCCCTTGCTGAAATACAATGTGGGGCAGGACGCGGCCTTTTTCCGTCTGGTAGGGGAGGGCATGACCAAGGGAATGCTTCCTTACCGGGATTACTTTGATATGAAGGGACCCTACCTCTTCCTGATGGAGTATGCGGGCCAGCTGCTGCTGCCCGGGCGGCTGGGGGCCTTTGCCGTGCAGTGCGTGTGCCTGTTTGTGACGCTGCTGTTTGCCCACAAGTGCTTCGATTTGGCTTTCCCGGAAAAAGGGTGTCCCCTGTGGGCAGAGCTATTGCTGCTGCTGCCCGGGGCGGTGATGCTCAGCTACACCATGACGGGCGGCAACCTGACGGAAGAGCTGTCCATGCCCTTTTTGATGCCCTGCCTGTATCTGTGCCTCAAATATCTGGGGGTCACCCGGATCCCCAGCCCGGAGAACCAGGACCACCCGCCCCTGTACGGCCTGTATTACGGCATTGCCTTCGGAATCATGGCCATGGTCCGCATTACCAATGCCGCCATCATCGGGGCGATTTTGCTGACGGTCACCTGCAACCTGCTGGCCTGGAAGCGCTTCCGGAATCTCTTTGCCAACGCCGGAATGTTTCTGCTGGGCCTTCTGGCTGGAATTGCCCCGGCCTGTATCTGGGCGGCCTGCAATGGCATTCTGGAAGAGATGATCGCCCAGGTATTTGCCTTCGGCTTTGCTTATTCCGATGAGGTTGGCTTCATTGCAAAGCTGTGGAATCTGAAAACGATCTGGCCATGCCTTTTGACGGTGCTGTTTCCCTTGATCGTCCTGCTCATTTACCGGGTGAAGGACTGGAAGCTGTGGCTGCTGTATGTGTCCGGGGTGCTGACCCTGCTTGTGGCCGCGGCCATGGGCAATTGCTATGCCCATTATTTCGTCCTGGCGCTGCCTCTGTGGGTGCTGGGCGGGTATCTTCTTGCCTGGAATGCCCGGCGGCTCCAGGCAAGGCGGGCAAAGAGCCGCTGGGCGTGCATGATATTGTGCGCTGTGCTGCTCATCGCCTCTGTGGCAGGCCAGTGGAAGCTCCTCTATCCCCGGGCCATCGAAGAGATCCGCTATGCCATGTATTGCGTCCGTTACCACGCGGAGGAGCGACAGGACTATGATGCCATCCAGACCCTTGTAAGCCGGATTCCCGAGGAGGGGCAGGTATATGTCTACGGTCTGCCTTCCTGCTCTGCCTGGTACCTCCAGGCGGGCCTCCAGCCCCCGCTGCGCTACTGCGACTGGCAGCCGCACTACATTCAGCTGGACCCGGAGATTGGTGATCAGATCGAAGCCTATCTTCACGGAGAAGAAAACCTCTGGGTGGTGACTTCTACAGATGCGGTGGAGCCGGAACGCATCGCTGCGCTTTTGCAGAAAGAATATACCTGCGTGGATACCCAGGGCCAGTATCGCCTGTGGAAGAAATAGAAATTCGAATAATCCTGCCAGTTCTGGCAAACAATACCTCCGGAAACAAAATTTCTGGAGGTATTGTTCTATGAAATTGCGAAAGCTACTCTGCCTGCTGCTCCTGCTGGCGGTGCCTATGTCGGCTGCCGCTGCGGATGTGGACAGCGGCGGCGTTTACTGTTTCGGGGCCCAGGAGTTTGGGGAAGACCTGGAGGGCGTGTGCCTGCGCCAGGTCCCATCTTCCGGCACGCTTCGTCTGGGAAACCGGGTGCTGCTGCCGGGGGATGTGCTTACCCGGGAGCAGCTGAATGCCGTCACCTATACGCCGGAACGGACGGAAGACGACGCTGTGGAGACCTTTTCCTATCTGGGCATTGACGAAAGGGGCCTTTTGGAGCAGACCAGCCTGACCCTGGGTATTCGGGGAAAGGAAAACAAGCCACCCATTGCGGAGGATTCTGCCCTGGAGACCTATAAGAATCTTGCCAATACCGGTATGCTCCGAGCCAAGGATCCGGAAGGGGAGATGCTGACCTTTACCGTCACCCGTCAGCCCCGCAGAGGGAAAGTGACCATAGGAGAGAACGGCGCATTCACCTATACGCCGAAAAACAACAAAGTTGGGGTGGATTCCTTCGCCTATACGGCCACAGATCCTCAGGGCAAGGTTTCCCGGGAGGCAACCGTCACCGTGACCATTCTCCGCCCCACAGAACCAACGGCCTATACGGATACCTTTGGCCGCAGCTGTGCCTTCTCGGCGGAGTGGATGCGCTCCACCGGTATTTTCGCCGGGGAAACCCTGGCAGGGAGCCCCTGCTTCTTCCCGGAAAAAAATGTAACCAAGGGCGAGTTCTTGACCATGGTCGTGAAGACTCTGAGCGTTCCTGTGGAGGACACGGTGGATGCGAAGCTGGGGGGCAACATTCCCCAATGGCTGCGGCCCTATGCCACGGCGGCGCTGCGGGCGGGACTGACCGCCGGAACGCCCTGGCAGGGGGACTTTGACGCGTCTGATACGGTGACCGCCCAGGATGCCGCAGCTCTGCTCTGCACCTGCCTGGACCTGGATGCAGAACCGGAAGCACATCTGGCGGCGCTGGAAGAATGCGGTCTGTCCCTTCCGGATAGGGAAAATCTGACCCGTGAAGACGCGGCCAATGTGCTTTACCAGCTCAGCGGATTGTTGAAAACGTAAAAACAGGGGCGACGAAAGGTCGCCCCTGTTTTGCAAAACCTGAATGAATAGAGGAATTTAGGCCGCAAGATCGGTGCCCAGAAGGTATTTCTTCGCGGGCGTCTTCATAAGAATGAAGCCAACCAGCAGGATCGCCAGCATGTCCACCAGCATGTAAGCGGCGTTGTACAGTGCGGAATAGATCCAGGGGCTGGTCATGGTCATGTTGAAGAAAGTTTCGGGCATGTACTCGGCCCAGATGGTGGCACCCACCACATAGTGGACCAGGAACCGGGCCACGCAGGCAACGATGGTTGCCAGATAGAACTTGCCCTTGAACAGACCCGCCAGGCCCAGAACGGAGTAGGCAATCACGAAGTCGCCCAGGATGCTCTGCCAGCCGATGGCGATGCCACCCTCAAACATGGTCTGCAGCAGGGAATGGGCAAAGGCCACGATCATACCCGGGCCAAAGCCCCAGCGGACACAGAAAACGATGATGGGCAGCATGGCCAGATCCACGGAGCCGCCCCAGGGCATTTTGTACAGGGGCAGGAAGCTGAGGATCTCTGCCAGAGCGATGAGGATTGCGCCCTCGGTCAGAGCGCGGAGTTTTGCGTGAGAAGTTTGCATGGAATAGACCTCCAAAGAAAAAATATCGCATTGCAGCCTGTCCGGGTGCAATGCGACATAAAAAGGTCATGGTCCGCATCTTTCCCTCCGACGGTATTAACCGTATCAGGTTTAGCGGGTCAGGGCTCTCATCCCTATCTCAGCCGGTTTACCGGCCCCCCGAAGACGGCGCTATGCGATTGACTCTATTATACACGATCTGTTCATTTTGTCAAGCCATATCCAGAGCAAGCTGCTTGCCGCCCAGAATATGGAAATGCAGATGGGGCACAGTCTGCCCGGCGTCGGCACCGCAGTTGGATACCACCCGGTAGCCGTTTGTCAGGCCCTCTGCCTTGGCGATTTGGGGGATGACCTCGAAAATGTGGGCAACTACGGAGCTGTTTTCGGCAGTTACGCCGTCGCAGCCGGAGATATGGGCCTTGGGAATCACCAGAATGTGGGTGGGGGCCTGGGGATTGATATCCCGGAAGGCGAATACGGTTTCGTCCTCGTAGACCTTGGTGGAAGGAATTTCACCGGCGATGATCCGGCAGAAGAGACAGTCGTTCATAATAAGTACCTCCAAAATTAAAGTCCAACCATATGTACGCCGACATTGCTGACGGTTGCCATGATGACTGCGGCAATCAGAACGCCGGTCAGAACGGCACCCACGGTCTTTTTGAAGCCCAGGTCCAGGAAGCTTGCGCCCAGGGTGCCGGTCCAGGCCCCGGTGCCAGGGAGGGGAATGCCCACAAAGGCGGTCAGGGCAATCACCAGACCGTATTTGCCGAAGCGGCTGGAAGAGAGCTTCTTGCCTGCGGCCTCGCCCTTGTCGTGGAAGAAGTGGCAGATCTTGCCAATATAGGGCTTATCCAGCCCCCATACCAGAAACTTCCGGGCAAAGAGATAGATAATGGGGACAGGGGCCATGTTGCCAATGGCACATACAACGATGGACGGCAGGGTGGGCAGCCCCATGCCGATGGCAATGGGCACGGCGGCCCGCAGTTCGATCAGCGGAACCATGGAAACAAAAAAGACGGCCAGATATTTTAGAATCATTTTTTTCACCAATCACTTTGCTTTTCATAGGAATACTGCCCCATTGTAGCATAGCTTTCCCGGGGATGCAATGGGGAATGGGTTAATTTCTCATTAAAAAATTCCCTGCGGCGAAAAAGCCGCAGGGAAAAAGTCAGGCCGTTTTTGCTTCCTTGATCACAACGTAGCCATCCACCAGGTTGGCTTTTTCCAGAGTTCCCTCTACAGCGGTCTGGCGCTCCATGAGGTCGGTGAGGATGATGACGCCATCCTTCTGCTCAATGGTCATGACGTTTTTCATAATGACCTCTTCCGGGGCCACGGTGTTGCGGTAAACCGTAGAAAGACACATAGAAATTCCTCCTTATTCAGCCAGGCTGCTCAGAACAACGCTCAGGCGCATATTGCCCTTTTCAAAATCGGACACGGCGGCCATGACCTGCTCATAGGCGGTGTGGTTGCCGTTCTCCTCCAGCTTCTTGGCCAGCTCAGCCAGCTCCTTGGCATGGGCGGCATTGTGGCCTACCATGTACTTCATCAGAGCGGTGAGCTCCTCCATGGGGGTGTGCTCGCAGGGCGTGCCGCAGCTTTCGCAGCTGTGGCCGCAGTCGTGAGTGTGGTCATGGGGATGCGCATGCTCGTGGGTATGGGTAGTGCCGTCGGCATGGGTGTGCTCGTGGGTGTGGGCCTCCTCATGGGAATGGGCGCCGATATGATCGTGATCCAGATGCATAGTTAGGATCCTCCTATCTGTAATTTTTTATCTATTATAGCCGCTTCCCGTGCATATGTCAAAGGTTTCTTTTTTAACTGCGCCGTTTCGGATGAACGGATACTTTTACTTGCGTTATTTGGCAAAAGGCGGTATAATACCTAGCGTAGCGCTACGCAATTTTTCTGCGGCAATCAGGGATTTGAGAGGTGCTGCCTTGACGACGCAATAAAAGAAAAGAGGGACAGCCCAATGTCAGACCTGCATGAGCACGATCACGACCATACCAACGAGCACGACCATGCACACGAGCATGACCACGATCACGCCTATCTCCACGCTCACGGAATCCCACACAGCCATGGACATGTGCACGAGAATCAGAAAGCCGTCATCAACCGCCTTTCCCGGGCCATTGGCCACCTGGAAAAGGTGAAGCGAATGGTAGAGGAGGGCTACGACTGCTCCGAGGTCCTGGTGCAGCTGGCGGCGGTCCGTTCGGCTCTGGACAATACCGGAAAGGTCATTTTAAAGGACCATATGCGCCACTGCATGGTGGACGCCGTGGCCGCCGGAGACCAGGAGGCCATTGACGACCTCTGCGTGGCCATCGATAAATTTATGAAATAAGACGTTTTTCTGCGAGGACACTGCAATGACCCTGAATGAATTTTTTAAGGAAAATCCCAAAACCGCTCTGGCCTTTTCCGGCGGAGTGGACTCCTCCTACCTGCTCTATGCGGCCCGGCAGGCCGGGGCAGAGGTACATGCCTACTATGTGAAGACGGCCTTCCAACCGGAATTTGAGTATGAGGATGCCATGGGCCTGGCAAAGCAACTTGGCGCCCAGGTGACGGTGCTGCGGCTGAACGCCCTGTCTGACCCGCAGGTGGCGGCCAACCCTGCCAACCGCTGCTACTACTGCAAGCAGAATATCTTTGGGAATATCTGGCGGGCGGCCCGGGCAGACGGCTTCACCGTTCTGCTGGATGGCACCAATGCCTCTGACCAGGCCGGGGACCGGCCCGGCATGAAGGCGCTGCAGGAGCTTCAGGTCCGCTCCCCGCTGCGGGAGGCAGGGCTGACCAAGGCTATGATCCGGGAGAAGTCCCGGGAGGCCGGACTCTTCACCTGGAATAAGCCTGCCTATGCCTGCCTGGCTACCCGGATCCCCACCGGTGTGACCATTACGGAGGAGGATCTGGCAAGAACCGAGTGGGCAGAGAGCTATCTGATGAATCTGGGCTTCTCGGACCTGCGGGTACGGCTTCTGGGGACCTGCGCCCGGGTGCAGCTGCCGGAGAATCAAATGGACAAATTCATGGAGCAGCGGGAGATGATCCTTGCAACTTTGAAGACGCGCTACAGCGGTGTGCTGCTGGATTTGGAGGCCCGGAATGGACAGTGAGATCCGGGAGCTGCTTCTGGGTGTTCAGCAGGGGACGGTCTCTGTGGACCAGGCACTGCTGCATCTGAAGCAGAAGCCCTTTGAGGACCTGGGCTATGCCAAGGTAGACCTGCACCGCAAGCTCCGCCAGGGTGCGGGAGAGGTAATTTACGGCGCGGGAAAGACCGCAGAGCAGATTGCCGGCATCCTGGCAGGCTTTCGGGACAACGGTCAGGAAAATGTGCTGATCACCCGGATGAATGAAGAGAAAGCGGCCTATGTGCAGCAAAAGCTGCCCATTACCTACTATGCCGACTGCGGCATGGGCGTTCTGGGTGAGAATGCAAAGCCCTGGGGCATGGGGAAGATCGTCATCGCCACCGGCGGCACCAGCGACCAGCATGTAGCCGAGGAAGCGGCCAGAACTGCGGAATTTTTGGGAAACGATGTGGCAAGGCTCTATGATGTGGGGGTCTCCGGCATTCACCGGCTGCTGAGCAACAGTGAGATCCTTATGGATGCCTCCGTGGTCATCGCCATTGCAGGTATGGAGGGTGCCTTGGCCAGCGTCGTTGGAGGGTTGTGCGACTGCCCAGTGATTGCGGTGCCCACCAGCGTGGGCTATGGCGCAGCCTTTGGCGGCGTTGCGGCGCTGCTGAGTATGCTCAATTCCTGTGCCAGCGGTGTGTCTGTTGTGAACATTGACAATGGCTTCGGAGCCGGGTATCTGGCCTCCATGATGAACCATATGGAGAAGCGCCAATGACGGATGAAATTTACGAGCTGAGCTGCAACCTGGACGATATGACCGGAGAGGAGCTGGGCTTTGCCATGGAGGTGCTTCTCTCTGCCGGGGCGCTGGATGTGTATACTCTGCCCATCGGCATGAAGAAAAACCGCCCCGGGGTCATGCTGAACGTGCTGTGCAGGCCGGAAAAGCGGGAAGAGCTGGTCCGGCTGCTGTTTTTGCACACCACCACCATCGGGGTCCGGGAGACCCGGCACGACCGTTATATCCTCCGCCGGGAGGAAGAGACTATGCAGACCCCCTTCGGCCCCGTTCGTGGGAAATCCGTGGAGGGCTATGGGGTCCGGCGCAGCAAGCCGGAATATGAGGACCTTCGCCGGATTGCCTTGGAGCAGGGAATCTCTCTGCGCCAAGCCCGGGAGGCAATACTTAGAAAGGATGAAAAAGCATGATTGAATACCGCTATGATACCCAGCTGCTCATTGATGGGGAGGACCTGGATGAGGATGCCATCAACGATTACTTTGTAGAGAACTTCAAGGGTGACTGCCTGCTGGCCGTAGGCGACGAGGACACCGTCAAGATTCACTACCACACCAATGAGCCCTGGAAGGTGCTGGAATACTGCGCCTCCCTGGGGGAAATTTACGATATCGTTGTAGAGGACATGGACCGTCAGGCCAGAAATCTCCACGGCTGAAATCAAAAGAAAAAGACCCGGACAAATCTGTACACACCGTCAAGGGTGGGCGCGGATTTGCCCGTTTTTTTACGTCTAGATTTTTTTCAGCAGCTTCCGTTTCCGTTTGTCGCCCAGCAGAGAGTCCACCAGCTGCTCCACCTCTGTTTTTTCACCGTTCAGGATCCGCAGGGCGTCGCTTTTCTGCTCGTCGGTAGCACTGCGGAAGAGCTTTACCAGCTTCTTTTCGGCTGCGGATAATTTCACGGTGCTGCCCTCGCTTTTTGGGGCGGGCGTTGCTTCCCTGTCCCCATTCAGCAGGGAGGCCTGGGTGACGCCGGTGGCCTTAGCAATGGCTTTCAGCTTTGCCTGGGACAGCTGAAGCTCCCCCCGTTCCGCCTTACTGATTTCGGCGGCGGAGAGCCCGATGGCCTCGCCCAGAGCGGCCTGGGTCAGCTTGGCTCCGGTTCGGGCCTGACGAATGCGTGCGCCTGTGTTCGTTCCCATGGCGGCACCTCAATAGTGCATGATGTGGGGGAGTACCAGTTTGCCCAGCTTGTAGGGCAGCCCCTCCATGGCTTTTTGGGCGTTTTTCAGCTCCTGACGGATGGGCAGATGCTGGGGACAGTGCTGCTCGCATTTGCCGCAGCCGATGCAGTTGGCCGGGCCGGTGTAGTCCTTGCGGACACCTGTGATCATGAAGTATTCCGTCAGAGATTTGAAATAGCCGTCAGAGGCCCGTCGGTTGTAGGCGGCAAAGATGCCCGGGATATCCACGCCTCTTGGGCAGGGCATACAGTACCGGCAGCCTGTGCAGCCTACCTTCATATTCTCGTTGATAGCGGACACCACCCGGACAAGAATGGCCCGGTCAGCCTCGGTGAGCATTCCTGGAAAGCTTTTGTCTGCCGTTTCCAGATTTTCCCGGACCATCTCCAGGGAGTTCATGCCGGAGAGCACACAGGTGACCTCCTTTTGATCCCACAGCCAGTCAAAGGCCCATTGGGCAGGGGTACGCCGGACTTCCGCGTGGTCCATGACCTTCCTCGCGGAGTGGGGCAGGCCGTTCGTCAGCCGCCCGCCTCGCAGAGGCTCCATAATGACAACGGGCAGCCCCTTTTCGGCGGCCTTGTGCAGTCCTGTGATGCCTGCCTGGGAATTTTCGTCCAGATAGTTGTACTGAATCTGGCAGAGGTCCCAGTCGTAGACATCCAGAAGGCGGCAGAACATATCGGAGTTTCCGTGGTAGGAAAAGCCCACCTGCCGGATCTGACCGGACTTCTTTTTCTCCTCCAGCCAGGAAAGGATACCCAGGTCGCAGAGCCGCTGCCAGGTCTTGACATCCGTGAGCATATGCATCAGGTAGTAGTCCACGTGGTCCGTGCGCAGTCGGCGCAGCTCCTCCTGAAAATAGGACTCCATGCTGTCCGGCTTCTTGATCAGATAGTGGGGCAGTTTGGTGGCGATGTTTACCTTGTCGCGGATGCGGTTCCGCTCCAGGATCTCGCCCAGGGCGGCCTCGCTGCCGGGGTAGACATAGGCCGTGTCAAAATAGTTGACGCCGCCCCGGTAGGCTTCCAATAGCTCCTGCTCTGCCTTTTTCACATCCACCTTCCCGGCGGTTTGGGTAAAGCGCATACAGCCGTACCCCAGAACGGAGATGGGATTGCCGTAGCGGTCCTTGCGGTATTGCATAAGTGCTGCCTCCTGAAACGGTTTTCTTCATTATACCGTTCTCTTTCAAAAATCGCAATAAAAAACCGGGCTGCGCCCGGTTTTTGTGTGAGATAGATTATTCGTCATGCTTTAACAGACGGGAATATCCCTTTCCGTACTGCACGCACCGGGACACCCGGCTCAGGGTGGCGGAGGAGATGTCCGACTGGGCGATGACCTGATTGTAGGTGTTGCCTTCCAGCAGCAGCTTGGCAGCGAAGAGCCGTTCAGCCATCTTCTCAATTTCCTTGCGTGTGCACAGATCGTCAAAAAGCTCCTGGCACTGCTCCCGGCTTTCCAGGGAGACAATGGCGTCGTACAGCGCGCCGATTTTTTCCTGCATCTCCAAAACGGATATCCTCCTTGTCTGACCTGTAATTATTTTACCATAAATTCTCAAAGAGTCAATCTTTGTAGTAGTCCATTTTTTGTTCCAGCTTTTGGAACAGCAGGGTCAGCAGTCCGGAAAACAGCAGGTAGAATGCGCCGGTGTAGAACATGGGCCAGATAAGACCGTCGCTTTTGATAAAGGCCTGGCCCATCCACATGATCTCGTAAACCGCAATGACCCGGGCCAGAGAGGTGTCTTTGACCAGGGTAATGATCTCATTGCCCATGGAGGGGATGATCCGCTTGATGACCTGCACCAGAAGAATATGGAAAAAGATCTGGCGGCTGTTCAGGCCAAGAGCCTGCCCGGCTTCGATCTGCCCTTTTGGGATGCTTTCAATGCCGCCCCGGTAGATCTCGCTGAAATAGCAGGCATAATTGATGGCGAAGGCCAGAATGACGGCGGTAAAGCGCCCCATGGCCGGGAGTCCGAACAGGAGCCCCGGGCCATAGAAGACGACGATCAATTGCAGCATCAAAGGCGTACCACGGATCACCCAGACAATGCCTTTCATCAGCAGCCGCAGGGGAGAAAAGCCGCTCATGGTGCCAAAGCATACGAGAAGCCCCAATGGGATGGAAAAGGCCAGGGTCAGCAGGAAGATATTCATGGTCTGGCCGAAGCCCTTCAGCAGGGTCAGGGTGACGGTGGTAAACTGACTCATATTACTTCACCAGGGTCAGGCTGTATTTTTCTGCCAGTGCGTCCAGCGTGCCGTCGGCCATGAGCTCGGCCATGATCTCGTTGACCTTGGCGGTCATGTCGCTGTCCTTCCGGAAGCCGATGCCGTATTCTTCGCTGCTCAGCTCACAGGCAATGGCCAGGTCGGGATAGCCGGTGCCCTCTCCGGTCATGGCGTTTGCCATGGTGATGTCGATCACGCAGGCATTGGCAGTACCGGCGGCCACCTCCATCAGGGCGGAGGACTGGGACTGGACGGCGGTGTAGTCCGTGATATCCATGGCCTTCAGTTCCGCTTCACCGGCGGAGCCGGCTTCAACGGCAAAGGTGAGGGCCTGCAGCAGTTCAATGGCATCGTAATCGGGGGCGGACAGCTTGTTCATGACGACCACCTGGGCGTTCTTGACATAGGGATTGGAAACGGTAGCATTGAGCTTGACCTCGTCCGTAATGGTCATGCCGTTCCAGATGCAGTCAATGGCCTTGGACTCCAGCTCGAAGAACTTGTTGTCCCAGTCGATTTCCACAAATTGGGCTTCCACACCCAGCTTCTCGGCGACGGCCCGGGCAAATTCGGCATCAAAGCCGGTCCAGCTGCCGTTTTCATCCTGATAGTCCATGGGTTCGTAATCCGTAATTCCCACGACCAGAGTGCCTTTCTTCTGAATGTAACTCAGGTCGGAATCGTCGGCTTTCTTTCCACAGGCGCAGCACAGGAGCATCATGCTGATGGCAAGTGCGGCAGCAATCAGTTTTTTCATAGGGATCCTTCCTTCCTCTTCTGGGGAGCATTTTTTCTTGATGGCTGCATTATACTTCATCTCACTAAAGTTGTAAAGTGCTAATTTCAAAAAATGTGAGAATCGGGGAAAAGCACAAATGCAAGAAAAAGAAAACTGCTGTTTTACTGCAAAATGCCCAGCGGGTTTGCCCGGCAGAGAGAAAAAAAGGGCGATAAAGCTCGGGAAAGTTGATTTTTTCCGGTTTTGCGGGTATACTGAAAATAAAAGCAAATTCGAATGGGATGAGGAATGCCCCAATTCTATTATAAAACAGAAGGAGTGACTTCTATGAAACGATTATTCGCGCTGCTGCTGCCGTTGTGCCTGCTTCTGGCGGGGTGTTCCCGGAATACGCAAGCCCTACAGGAAGAGGTGGACCGGCTGAAGCGGGAGAATACGGCCTTGCTTGAAACCATTGACCGTCTGCAGGAGCAGCTGTCAGCATTGCAAAGTACGTCTCTGGAGAGCTGGAGTCTGGAGGCAAGAGGCGCAGATGCTGCATCGCCGGTCCAGATCCTTTTCACAGCCCGGCCCTGCGCCCGGCCGGATGGCCAGACGGCCCAGCTGCTGGTGACGCTGGACGGGAAGGAGATCACCCGGGCAGACTGCCTGTGGGACGGAGAAAACTACACAGCTGCCGCTTCTTTGCTGCCGGAAAACGGCTACGGCTATTATTGCCTGCTTGCAGATGGGGAGAGAGAGCCGGAACGGATCCTCCTGAGTACGCCGGACAGCCCGACGGTGCCCAAGCTGACCTATCTCGCCGGAAGCCTGGAAGCCTATGCCAACGCCTTGACCCAGCACGTCACCGTTCAGGACGGTGTGATCGGTGCAGACGTAGCTGTGGCGGTGCAGACCCCGCTGATCTCTCCGGATGGAAAACCCGTGTCCCTGGTGTTGGCAAAGCTCAGCTGGCAGCAGGAGGACAGGGTCCTCTCCGAAGAGATCCTGAATCTTCAGGAAGGGGAGACGGAGGGAAGCCTGACAGGCCAATTCTCGCTCCGCCTGGAAGCACCGCCCATGGAGGACGGAACGGCCATCGACCTGGTGCTCACCGCGGAGCTGTCCGACGGTCGGGTCCTGACCGCCGTTGCAGGCTCCTGGACGGCCCTGGATGGGCAGCTGGACTCCTCCGTAGGATAACGGTCAGCCATTTCCGGAAGGATTGCTTTCGGCAGTCTTCTGTGAGGACAATACACCTATGCGGCCCAAAATTTTGGGCCGCATTTTCTGCGCATTTCTCGCCTTACGACTAAAATTAACAATTTTTGACCATAAAATAAAAAACAGAAAGTGCAAATTTCACAAGAAAAGGAGCCATCGGCAATTCTTTCTGGTGGAAGCTAAAAAAAATATTGTATTTTTGATTTTTTTCATTGATTTTATGCCGGATTTGTCTTACAATAGGGGTCGTATGGATTGGGTCGTGCCCATTCGCAGAAAAAACTCCGAGGTGAACGGCAATGCTGAACGTTGTACTTGTGGAGCCGGAAATCCCACAGAACTGCGGCAACATTGCCAGGACCTGTGCCGCGACCGGCTGCCGCCTCCATCTGATCCGCCCCCTGGGCTTTGACATCTCCGAAAAGGCTGTCAAGCGGGCCGGGCTGGACTACTGGAATCTGGTAGAGGTCATCGACTACGAAAATCTGGAGGATTTTTTCGCCAGAAACGAAGTCACGGAAATGTGGTGCCTGTCCACAAAGGCACCCCGGAGCTATACCGAGGCACAGTATCACGACGGGGCCTATCTTTTCTTCGGAAAAGAGACCAAGGGACTGCCGGAGGCATTCCTGGAGGCGCACCGCCAGAGCTGTGTCCGCATCCCCATGCGCCCGGAGGCCAGAAGTCTGAATCTGAGCAATGCGGTAGCGATTACGGTATTCGAGGCGCTGCGGCAGCTGTCCTTTCCACACCTGAAAGATTTTGGCAAAATGCGGGGAGAAAACCCCGGTAATTTGGAGGAATCAACATGAACTACAATAAGAAATCCATCGAGGATATCAACGTATCCGGCAAGCGGGTCCTGTGCCGCTGCGACTTCAATGTTCCCACCAAGAATGGCAAGATCACCTCTGACAAGCGTATCGTGGCTGCAATGCCCACCATCAAGTATCTGGTCGACCACAATGCAAAGGTCATCCTCTGCTCCCACATGGGCAAGCCCAAGGGCGAAGTAAAGCCCGAGCTGAGCCTGCAGGTGGTTGCTGACCGCATCTCCGAGCTGCTGGGAAAGCCCGTCGTCATGGCAAAGGACGTTGTCGGTGATGATGCCAAGACCAAGGCCGCCGCTCTGAAGGACGGCGATGTGATGCTGCTGGAGAACACCCGCTTTGAGAAGGGCGAGACCAAGAACGACCCCGAGCTGAGCAAGGCTCTGGCTTCTATGGCAGACCTGTTCGTGAACGATGCCTTCGGCACCGCCCACCGTGCCCATTCCTCCACCGCCGGCGTGGCCGACTATCTGCCCGCTGTCTGCGGCTACCTGGTCCAGAAGGAAGTTTCCATCATGGGCAAGGCTCTGGCCGATCCCGAGCGCCCCTTTGTCGCCATCCTGGGCGGCGCAAAGGTTTCCGATAAGCTGAACGTTATCAACAATCTGCTGGAGAAGGTCGACACCCTGATCATCGGCGGCGGCATGGCCTTCACCTTCCTGGCGGCCAAGGGCTACGATATCGGCTCTTCTCTGGTGGATAGCGAGAAGATCGACTACTGCAAGGAAATGATGGCTAAGGCTGAGAGCAAGGGCGTCAAGCTGCTGCTGCCTGTGGATGCCGTTGTTGCCGATTCCTTCCCCAATCCCATCGACGCAGAGATTGCTGTGGAGACCGTGGCTGCCGATGCCATCCCCGCTGACAAGATGGGCCTGGATATCGGCGAGAAGAGCCAGGCTCTGTTTGCTGACGCTGTGAAGAGCGCCAAGACCGTTGTCTGGAACGGCCCCATGGGCGTGTTTGAGAACCCCACTCTGGCCAAGGGCACCATTGCTGTGGCACAGGCTTTGGCTGATTCCTCCGCTGTGACCATCGTTGGCGGCGGCGACAGCGCTGCTGCCTGCGAGCAGCTGGGCTTTGCCGACAAGATCACCCACATCTCCACCGGCGGCGGCGCATCGCTTGAATTCCTCGAGGGTCTCGAGCTGCCCGGCATCGCCTG